>Ga0209381_1000106_pt1 | contig 241983 bp, 220 predicted proteins | sample DewCreD2012metaG_FD_184111 | JGI IMG/M metagenome (GOLD analysis project Ga0209381, IMG submission 184111) | Hot spring sediment bacterial and archeal communities from British Columbia, Canada, to study Microbial Dark Matter (Phase II) - Dewar... ... | reverse complement strand
ACGAAATTCGATAAGTCTGTTAATGTTCTCTTTGGTAGAAGTTGGTGTGTTCACAACTCCAAGTTTCTACCAAAGGGCGGTTTTGCTCAAGGGCAAGACCGCCCCTAATTTTGTCTAAACTCGAGTTTGAAAAAACTTCGTGACCTTTGTGCCCTTCGTGGTAAAAAGGTTTTTGCAGTGGACTCATTATCTTCTTTTGTTGGCAAATCAAAAAGCAGGCCATAATGTCGGTGAAAATATTCACCCTGATCAACTTTGAGTTGTTCCCGCAATAAATGTGCATCACCTACGGTATAATACGCCGCATGCAACCAACCATTATCGGTGTCCGCTTTAACCCAACCGGAAAAATCTACCATTTCAACTGTTCGACCATTCCCGATATACGTGTCGGCGAATATGTCATTGTAGATACAGCCCGCGGCAAACACCTGGGAGAGGTCACACAAGTTTTCACAGAGCCCCCGCCCCCACCAGAAGGCGGGTGGAAAAATGTCGAGCGTCGCGCCACGCCACGCGACCTCATCCTGCGCCAAACATGGGAAGAACGTCAAACTGAAGCCCTGACGGCCTGCCGTGCCCGCGCCGCCGAACTTGGATTGAACAACATCAAAGTCATTGCTGCCGAATTCAACTATGACGGCTCTCGCCTGGCCTTCTTTTTCAGTGCCGAAACAGAAGACAAAGTAGAACTCAAAAGCCTGCGCAAGGACATGCAGAAACTCTATACACAGGCACAAGTTGAACTGCGTCAAATTGGCCCGCGCGACGTTGCCAAAATTCTGGGCGGCATGGGCGCCTGCGGCCTGGAAAGCCGCTGCTGCTCCCGCTTCTTGACCGACTTCAGCCCTATCTCAATCAAAATGGCCAAAGAGCAAGGCATCTCTCTCACCCCTTCCGAAATCACAGGAATGTGCGGGCGTCTGCGCTGCTGCCTGGTCTATGAGTTTGAACAGTACGTCGAAGCCCGCAAAAACCTCCCCAAGCGGGGCAAAATGGTGGTCACCCCTCAGGGAGAAGGGAAAATTGTAGATATCCAGCCATTAAGCGGTCTGTTATTGGTCGAAATCCCAACCATTGGCAGCCGCTGGTACTCAGTCAATGACCTGCAGCCCAAAGAAGAACTAGCCGCCCTGCAGCGTAAAGCCAACCTGCACCACGATCCACTTGAAGACGGCGAATGCAATTGCCAAAATGGGGAACCACAAACATGAAGCTCCAACCCGAAAACTGGACTACTCCCCAACAAATCCTGGTCATCCTGGCACATCCGGATGACCCGGAATTTTTTTGCGGCGCAACCCTTGCTCGTTGGGCACGCGCCGGGCATCACATCACATATGCCTTGCTCACCTGTGGCGATAAAGGCTCCAGCAATCCAGAAACCTTGCCGGGCAATTTATGCCGGACACGACAAGAGGAACAGAAAGCCGCAGCAGCCATCATCGGAGCAAAAGCGGTTCATTTTCTGGACCGAGAGGACGGTTACCTGATTCCCGATCTCTCCCTGCGCCGTGAGGTGACGCGTCTAATCCGCCAATTCAGGCCCGACATCCTGGTCACCTGCGACCCGCAAAACCTGTTCCCGCCCGGCTCCTATCGTCTTAATCACCCTGACCATCGCGCCGCCGGTCAGGTGGTACTCGACGCTGTTTTTCCGGCAGCCGGCAACCCGCTCTTCTTTCCTGAACTCCTGCGCGATGAAGGCTTGCTCCCCCACACCCCGCGCGAGGTCTGGATCTCTCTCACCGCCCAACCGACTGTTGTCCTAGACGTAACCGACACCTGGGAAATCAAACTCCAGGCACTCAAAGAGCACCGTTCGCAAATTGGTGATCCCGCCGAATTCGAAAAGCGGATGCGCGCCCGCCACACCGACGATAGCACCGACGCGAACCCCCGCTACGAAGAAAAATTCCACCGATTGGTGTTTGGGTAAAATACCCCAAAGCCTACACACCTTCTCCTTTGGAATGTTCCCACGTACAAAGTAACCCCAAGCAAGCCAAGACATATACACCTCGACCGGAAAGAAACCATGACCGAAATTTACGAACAAGCCAGCAGCCTCCTTCCCTACACGCAATCCATCCGTCGTGACCTACACAAGCACCCCGAACTTGGGTTTGAAGAAAACCGAACGGCTCAGGTCATTATCCGCGAATTAAATGCCCTGGGCCTGGAAGTCCATACCGGCATTGCTCAAACCGGTGTAGTGGCTTTGCTCTCAGGTGCAAAACCAGGACCGGTTGTCCTGGTGCGGGCAGATATGGATGCCCTGCCAATCCAAGAACAGACAAACACAGAATACACTTCACAAGAGCCAGGCAAAATGCACGCTTGCGGCCACGATGGACACGTTGCCATTGGGCTAACCGTAGCCAGAATGCTGCACAGTCGCAAAGCCGAACTGGTAGGAACGGTAAAATTCATCTTTCAACCGGCTGAGGAGGGCGTAATCGGCCCACAGGGGATGGGCGGCGCAGAATGGATGGTTGCTCAGGGGATACTGGAAAACCCTCGCCCCGATATCGCCTTCTCCTTGCACTTGTGGAACGAACGGCCGTTGGGCTGGGTGAATATAGCCGCAGGCCCGGTCATGGCCGGCGCTGAACTGTTCAAAATAAAAGTCATTGGGCGCGGCGGACACGGTGCCATGCCGCATCTGGCCGCCGACCCACTATTGGCCGGGGCACAAATTGTCACCGCCCTGCAAAGTGTCATTGCCCGCAATGTTTCCCCACTCAACGCGGCCGTAGTTACGATAGGAAAGTTTTATGGCGGAACCGCTTTCAACATCATTCCTCACGAAATAGAAATGGAAGGGACTATCCGCACTTTTGACCCCGACGTGCGAGCCACCGTCTTGCGGCGGGTAGAAGAGATCGCCCGGCAAATCGCAGAGGGGATGGGCTGCCGCGCCGAGTTCACCAGTCAACGCGTCACACCCGCGCTCATCAATCAACCAGAAGCAGCAGCCATCGTCCAGCAAGTAGCGCAAAGAGTGTTGCCACAAGCAAAAGTGGATACATCACCCTATCTCACCATGGGCTCTGAGGACATGGCTTTTATCCTTGAGCAGGTAAAAGGCTGCTATTTCTTCATCGGCTCGGCCAACCCCGAAAAGGGATTAGACTATGGTCATCACCACCCGAAATTCGATTTCGACGAGACGGCAATGATCCATGCTGCCACGTTGATGAGCGGGGCTGTGATGGAGTATCTGGGAGCCACCCCATAACATCCGCTTGACTCGTCCAAAAAGCAGGCTATGATTAGGTATGAGGTAACGCCAAAATGAAACGCATACTCATCCTGTCTGTGCTCCTGCTTTCATCCTGCACATTGCCCGACATGGCAAGCCTGTTGCCCCAGCCGTCCCCTTTGCCGCCCACAGAGACAGCCACCCAAACGGCCATCCCGTCAGAGACGCCCACCATCACCCCTACACAGCCCACTCCCACCTTTACCACCACGCCAACCCTGCTCGGTTGGGAGCCTTCGCCCACTGATGCGCCCACCGAAACGCCCGACCCTCGCCTACCATCAGAAACGCCTACCGCAGAACCGCTTGCAAATTGGGGTACCAGCACACCAAAGTACAGCGGATTCCTGACCGTATTCTTACAATATGGCGTGATTTACTGGGGGTCTTGCGCCCCCAATGCCACGCTCATCACTGCCACAGTTGAGAATCCCCGTCTGGTAGACGATGTCATCTTGTTCGTGCGGCTGAAGGACAAGAAATTTGAGGACGAAACCGAGTGGCGCGGCGTAACCATGGACAAGAAAGACAACGGTCTATATACCTATACCTTGCACTACAAAAACCTGAATGATTATGGACATTTCACCCACGCGTGGGTACTGTATCAATTGGTAGCCACTGACAAAAAAGGCAATATCGTCGGGCGGACACCTGTCACAGACAATCGCCTTAGTCTGGAAGCATGCCCCTGACGACTGTTATGGTCTGCCTGTATCCCCCTACAGAGCAAACGGTTAATCGCATAGCGCAGCAAGCCGCAACCAAACTGACGTTGCGCGCCGCAGTTGCTTGTCCTGGCGCTTGCCCAGGGAACTGCGGCGCGAACCAAAAATAGAGCCAATTCGATAACACGTGCAACGAAAGCAGCCCAAAAGCGTTATATCACCATAGAAAGCAACCAATAAAGAAAGGAGGCTGACATGGTTATACTGATTGCTTTGGGCTTGCTGGTAGTATTCGTCACGGTGGCATGTGTCCACCTCATTTGCGCGCAGTACGAACCAGACGACCTCCACAACATGGGCATTGGGCGGTAAGCGTGCCTTCTTTGTCGGCGGTTTAAGGCTTTGTGCTACGTTTCGGCAAGTCAGGGGGCAGTCACAATCCCCTTTGCAAGATCCGCAAAGCGCTCTCAACCAAAATAGCCGTTCCAATCGGCAAGGCGCGCTCATCAAGATCAAACAATGGGCTGTGTAAAACGCGTTCTTCTGGCAGGCGCACTCCCAGCGTAAACATTGCACCTGGCGCCACTGACGAAAAAGTACCAAAGTCTTCTGCCCCCAATTCCTTCAACATGGGCAAAACGTGTTCAGCCCCAAGCAAGTCGGCGGCCACTGAACTTATCAAACCGACCACTCCAGAGTGGTTGATCATTGGGAGGCAGCCAATCTCAAAGCGGAGTTCATAATCCCCCCCCAGTGCCCGCGCCAGTTCAAAAGCACGTCGAATTTCAGCATGTATTCGCTTTTGTACTGTGGCCTCTGTAAAACGCAGCGTACCGCTGATGTCCACCTGTTTGGGGATTACATTTTCAGCAAAACCACCATGCAATGAGCCAACACTGATAACTGCCTGGTCAAAAGGATTCAGCCGCCGCGAGGGAATAGCGTTCAAAGCCAGGATGACATGCGCCGCCAGATAAAAGGGATCCACCGTCTCGTGCGGCTTAGCACCATGGCCACCACTCCCCAAAATGCGGCCAAACCATGAATCGACTCCGCCGCTAGCCGGGCCAGCCTCAATCCGGATATCGCCAACAGGCGTGGTCGGGTCCACATGCAGAGCAATGACCGCATCCACGCCTTCCATTGCGCCATCAGCCACCATGCGCGGCGCGCCGCTAATTCCCTCATCATCTCCTACTTCTTCGGCCGGCTGAAAGAGAAAGCGCACTGTACCGGAAAACTTCTCTTGAGACAGCAAAAACGCTGCACCCAATGCCATAGCCGTGTGGGCATCATGACCACAGGCATGCATCACGCCGGGATTCTGCGAGGCATACGCCACCGGATTGCCTTCTTGCAGCGGCAAGGCATCCATATCAGCGCGAATAGCAACCATAGGCTTGCCGCTTCCAATGTCGGCCACCACCCCTGTTCGGCCCACGCCACGCCGCACTCGATAACCCCAACCTTCGAGCAAATCCGCGACGCGCGCAGCAGTGCGCACTTCCTGAAAACCCAGTTCTGGATGCATGTGGAAATCGCGTCGCCATTCGCTCAGTTGACTCAAAATGGCATCTGCTTTCTCTAAGAACGTCAATTTAGCAACTCCTTTTCGGCCGCGGAGAAAATAACTTCCAACTCACGCTCCTGAGCCGCTTCCAGCGGGGGGACGCGATGTTCACGCAAGAGACGTTCCGACTCAGCCTGGGCTTGCTCGGCAAGACCCCGTCGGCCACCACGCTCCCAGGTCTCCCAACTGCCGCGTTCGGCCAGTTTCGTGAGCAAAATCTCTCCCGATTTCAGGAATTTGCCGGTATGTTTCTGGGCCAGGTAGTTGTGGGTGGTATCCATCACCTGGGCAATCACCTCTACCGCCAGCGATTCCTCATCGGCCACAAAACCACGCCTGGCACGCAAGACACTACCCGCAAACTCATTATCTGCCACCATCAAGGCATAAGAGCCGGTCACCCCTGCCTCCATCTCGCCAATACCGGAGAGTTCATCCGCCCCAGCCAGGGCTGGAATAAGCACATTGAGACCGCGCTCAAAGCCAGATTGCAGGTCAAGGCTATGCGCGTTGGTTGAGAAACCATAGACGTTGACCGGCAACCCGTACCTGTGTCCAATTTGAACCGTGCCGGCTGAGGCAAGCCCCATTTCCACCCCGCCCCACACCGAGATTCCGGTGCGCGGCTCCATCATTGCCAGCCTTCCGCAGTAAATTATCGGCAAGCCAGGACGAACCACCTGCGCCAGCACCAGCGCCGCCAGCACTTCTGCGTTTTGCTGGGCCAGCGCGCCTGCAAGTGAGAAAGGCGCCGTTGTACCGGCCGTAGGGCAGGGCAGCGGCGCAAAGGCAATGCCATGACGCGCAATTTCAATCATGGCTTCTGCCTCATGATCAGGAATAGACAACGGGCTGACCGGCGAAACAGAAAGAGTCAACACGTCGGAGGCAGGGCCAATGACCTCAGCCATCCGAACAGCATATCGGACTTCCTGCGGGAACTGTACGCCCGGTCCCTGGAGAGGCTTGGTGGTGAAAGGCAAGGCGTGAAGGTACATGGCCAACGACATCAACTTGCCAGGCACATCGCAGGGAGTGAAGAATGGCGTAATCGTATGGCAATTGGGCAACGCGTCCAACAGCCGAGTCGCATCACGCACATCTTGCAGCGTCGCCCGGCGAATCTGGCCGCTGGCGGCATCAAATACATCTCGCGCCCCGCCAAGATTGTGAAAATACAGGTGACCATCTCCCAGAGTCTTGGTTGTCCCGCCGCGGCCTCGAATAGTAACCGACTTGCCTGCATCGGCAATCGCCTTCTCCACCAATTCTGGTGGGAAAAGGACCCGATTGCCCTTAACCGTTGCGCCAGCCTCCAGGAGGATTTGCCGCGCCGTCAAGTGGGTAAGCACAACGCCGGTCTCGGCCAAAATACGTAGTGTAGCATGATGAAGGGCCTCCACTTGCTCTTGGGGAAGAATATTAAATTGCGGCACGACAAACCTCCAGGTGTTGAGATGGTCTCTTTGCACAACCGTCTGGCGAGTTGGGCTGATACCCTGCCAGATTGCAAAAAACTACCGCCGATGCACGCTTTGCATGCAGTCTGTAAAAGCGCTCAGACAATATCCCGAAGGCTTAAAAACAACCTTCGGGACATTTTTGCAAAGGGCGCGAGAATTTATCCGTAGGAGCAGCAATAATCTACTACGGTTTTGACTTTCAATTTAAACTTTGAATTAGCCGGGACTTCAAAAGACTGACCGGTTGTAAAGGTCTTCCACTCGCTTTCGCCGGGCAACAACACATCCATTTCGCCGTGGAGCATTTCCATCACTTCTCGGTCGCCAGTACCAAATTCATAATCGCCGGGAAGCATAATGCCAAGCGTCTTTCGGCTGCCATCCGGGAAAAGGACGGTGCGGCTGGTAACTTTCCCATCAAAGTAGACATTGGCCTTCTTGACAATGCTTACGTTTTCAAATTTATCGCTCATGAATGTGCCTCCATAACAGAAAATTTTAGTATCCACCTGCCCATCCCCAAGAAGGTCGGGATTGGGCAATGATGATTCTACAACAAAAATTCGGGGGCAGCCTCAAAATGCCCATAGGAAAGTCAAGACTGCCGTTACTGCAGTGATCAGCAACGAAATGACAAATGTGACGCGCAATACACTGGCCTCTTCACCGATTCGATCAATGGCGGCCGCCGCATTCTGTAATTTGGCAGGAGAAATGACAGAGGCCAACCCGCCGCCAATGCCAGATGCGGCTGCAATCAGCAGACCGAGCGCACCGATTTTTTCGGCCGTTGAAAGATGAAGGTTGGTCAACATGGCGATGGATGAAGCCTCAGAGCCGCTGACAAATCCTGCCAACAAGCCCAGGTAAGGCGCAACCAGCGGGTAGAAACGCCCAAACGCAGCCACCGAAGCATTGGCCAAGATAGCAACCATGTTATGGTCAGGATTGCTCAGCATCCAATCCAGATTTTTACCGGAATGGTTGATGATATAGGCTATGGCAAAGAAGACAGCCGAGGCCAGCATAGGGCGTGGAGCACGTTTAAACCATTTTCTGAATGAACCGCCTAATTGCTCTTTGGTAATCTTGAGAAAGGGCAATGCCAGGGAAGTAGAAATCAAAATCCAGAAATAGGCTTGCCAAAACAACCTTACCTTCTCTGGCGCACCAGGGATAATCTCAACCGGCATGGCCCAGGTCTTAAAAGTGAGGGTGTAGAAAGGTAAATCGGGCAGATTGGTCAGGGTAGCAAAGACGATGAGGAATATCCAGGGAGATGTGGCAGCAGCAAGAGAAAGGCGTTTTTCAGCAGATTTATCGGCTTCGGATAACAGGTTGCGATCCCGCACCGGTTTACGGCTGGCAACTAAATACAGCAACATAATCAGGACAACGCCCAGGCCGGCGGCAACGCCGGTTAGCGGAACCAGCCTGAGGTCGTTCATGCCAATCGCAACGAGACCAGCCGTCACCCCCGCAAGAACCGCCGGCAGACTGCCCCGCCAGAGAAGTTTCCACTTCCCAACAATCCATAACATCCCTAAGGCAATGCACGTGCTAATAACCGGCATAAAACGCGCAAAATAGCCGCCGACCTCATTTACCGGCATGCCAACAAAGCCAGAGAAGACAACAACCGGTACACCAAGCAGTGCATAAGTGCAGAGAGCGTCATACCCCAAGGCAGGCAGGGCAATAGCAACAAAAGAAGAATACCCCAGGGCTAACATGATAGGCGGCAAGATGGAAACCGGCGTGGCCCCCATAGCAGCCAGAAGCGTGCCAAAGCCCACATTGACAATCATAATTTGGACAACTTGATTGTGAGGAGCAATGGTCTTGATAAAGGCAACCAGGCGGGCAATGGCCCCTGTTTCAGCCATGATAATGACCTGGAGCAGAGAAGCAGCCACCATCAAAGTAATCGGGAAGGAAGCAATAACGCCAGCCAGGCTGGCCTTAAGGATAATAACCAGCGGCGTTTGGAAATATAGCCAGGCGGCCAGCACGGCCGCAAGCCATCCAAAGATGCCGGCCAAGTCAGCCGCCATGCGCCGCCAGATAAGCAAAACCAATACAACAATGATGGGAAAGAGCGCGAATAGAACCGAAAGGATATGCACGTGGTATCTCCAATATAATATTTGAAATGCTTACCTTTGCCAGTCTTTACGCATCAAGGATTCTCTGTACGCGCCAAAACGCGTTCCAAAAAAGCAACGCGCCGGTTCTCAGAATCGATTAAATTCTCGATCTTCAAAAAGGTGTGACCCTCGCCCTTATAAAGCACAAAATCCACTTCTTTGCCTAAAGCCAGTAAACGGTCACGGGCGGCTATCGATTCGCTTGGTGGGCAGAGGGGATCGTTCTCACCACAAATCAACTGCACCGGTGCTTTAATTCGTTCCAGGAAGAAAAACGGCGAACGTTCATACCAAAGGTCATGATTTTCCTCTGGTGAGCCAAAGTTCTGACGGTCCCAATGTTGCAAATCGGAACGCGAATTGGCGTGACTGGTGAACCAATTCAAAAACGGCACCACGGCCGAGCCGCCCGCCCAAACATCGGGGAATTGCGTAAGACAGACCATGGTCAGGTAGCCGCCGTGGCTGCGTCCACTGACAGCAATTTTTTGCGGGTTGGCAAGACCATTCTGCACCAGGTAATCCACGCCGGCCAGCACGTCGCGCGCGTCTACGCCCCCCAAATCGAAGCGGTTGGCGTATTGCCACTCGCGCCCGTAGCCGGTAGAGCCGCGGTAATTAGGCGCCAGCACCACCCAGCCGCGTGCCGCCAAATACGCCATGAACGGGTACCACATGATGGAAAACAACCAGCCTGGCCCACCATGAATGACAATCACTGCCGGGCAATCTGGTCCGGCCTGCGGCGGTTTGTAAAGAACAGCCGGTACCTGGGCTCCGTCCTGCGCCGGGTAATAGATTTCCTCGGACATGACCAGGGAGGCCTGTGGAAAATCTGCAGGCAGGGAATGGGTCAATTGACAGAATCCGCCGGTGTTCAAATCCAGCCGCCACAGGTCATCGGGATAGCGGGGATTGTCGAAGACAAAGACCAGTGAGCGGCTATCTGGCGTAAAGGTCGGACTGTAATACAAGCCGGGCTCTATCTCATATATCTTCGGTTCTTTGTCCGGACCGGTGAGGGCCAGCCATTGCCGCGCGCCCTGCTGGCGGATAAAGGCCAGGCGCCCATCCGCAGCCCATGCTGGAGAAAAGTCATCCCCGCCAGAATTCGGCAGCCATTCCAAGCATCCATCTGTAAGGTCATAAAAGCCAATCTGATAACGGCCATGCACATCTGAAGCAAAAGCCAGGCTTCTCCCATCGGGTGACCAGGCAGGCGTAATGACGTTGAACGCCCCTACCTGGTGCGCTTCCCCACCGTGGACAGGTACAATAAATGTGCCGTAGTCCTGCCCCACCCATTCAACCGTGACAGCCAGGCGCTGACCATCCGGCGACCAGTGGATTTCCCAACCTGCGTAGCCGTTGGCAAAAACAGGGTGCATCTCGCGGCTGGCAATATCAAGGATGTAAGTGTCAAAACAGCCGGAGATATCGGCCATACAGGCAATTTTCTTGCCATCGGGTGACCAATCAAATTTTGGGCGGAGGCTGTAACCAATATCCGGCGTCAGGTCAGTCTGCTTGCCGGTAGAGAGGTCAAGAAGGAAAAGGTGGTAGCGTTCGCTCCCGTCAAAGTCGGCCACAAACGCCAGGGCGGAGCCATCGGGAGAATACTTGGGGTTAAATTTGGCGCCCTCGCCTCCAGAAACAAGCACGGGGTCGGTTGAACCGTCCAACGCGACCTGGTAAATTTCCCAGCGGCCGGTTTTGCTCCAAGAAAAGGCAATGGATCGGCCATCAGGAGAAATGTCAAAGCCATATTCAGCATCAATGCATGGAATACGCAGCAGGGTTTCAATGTTTATCATCCAGACACCTCATGACAGGCCACCCAGTGACCTGTGGCAACCTCACGCCAAACAGGGGGTTCTTGATGACAACGTTCAACAGCCAGCGGGCAGCGCGGATGGAAACGGCAGCCAGGCGGCGGGTTGATGGGGCTGGGCACATCCCCGCTGAGAATCATGCGCTGGCGGGCGCGATCCTGCTTGGGGTTGGGAATGGGCACCGCCGAAAGTAAGGCACGGGTGTAAGGGTGAAGGGGATGGTCGTAGAGTTCGTCGCGTTCGCCCAATTCAACAATGATGCCCAGGTACATGACGGCAACCCGGTCACAGATATGGCGCACCATACTCAGGTTGTGAGCAATGAAAAGATACGTCAGGCCAAAGCGGTCTTGCAAGTCTTCCAGCAGGTTGACCACCTGCGCTTGAATCGAGACATCCAGTGCTGAAATCGGTTCATCACAAACAATGAAAAGCGGATCAGAAGCCAGAGCACGGGCGATGCCAATCCGCTGACGCTGACCACCGGAAAACTCGTGCGGGAAGCGGTTCACCAAGCGCCCGCTCAAGCCAACCAGAGCGAGTAGTTCTTTGACCCGCTCAGAGCGGGCTTTAGAGTCGGGCAGGATGGAATGAACGCGCATGGGTTCGCTTACAATTGCATCCACCGTCCAACGCGGGTTGAGTGAGGCATAGGGGTCTTGGAAAATGATTTGCGCTTTGCGGCGGATGGCCAGCAAGTCGCGTCCGCGCGCCGCATAAACATCCATTCCGTCAATGGTCACATGCCCCGAAGTAGGCGGGTAAAGGGCTAACAGCGTGCGGCCGGCTGTGGTCTTGCCGCAGCCGCTCTCCCCAACCAGCCCCAACGTTTCACCGCGCTCAACCGTAAAAGAAATGTCATCTACCGCGCGCACTTCTCCAGTTTTGCGCTGGAAAACCAGCCCGCTTGTGACCGGGAAATATTTCTTCAAGTTCTGTACAACGACCAAGGGTTCAGCAGGCTTCATCGTGTTCATCGTGGCGCTCCTGTGGTCACGTCCACCCAGCAGGCGGCAGTATGGGTTCCCCCTACCGGCTGGAGAGGGGGAATCTCAAAGCGGCAGCGTTCTATGGCAAATTCGCAGCGAGGGGCAAAGGGACAGCCGCGCGGCTCCACCAACAGGTTGGGTGGAGCGCCAGGGATAGATTTCAGGCGCCGATCGCGGCGGCGATCTACACGCGGCAAGGCGGCCAGGAGGGCCAATGTGTAAGGATGTCGCGGGTCTTCGTACAGGTCATCTACCAGCGCTTCCTCTACCACAAAACCGGCATACATGACCATTACGCGTTGAGCCAGGCCGGCAACCACCCCCAGGTCGTGGGTAATCCAGATCACCGCCATGTGCAACTGGTCACGCAGTTTCTTGACCAGTTCGACAATCTGCGCCTGGATCGTCACATCCAGGGCTGTGGTGGGTTCATCGGCAATCAACAGGCTGGGATGGCAGCACAAAGCCATTGCAATCATCACGCGCTGGCGCATGCCGCCGGAGTACTGATGAGGATAATCCCCCAAACGATGGGCGGCATCTGGAATGCCCACCTGTTCCAGAAGTTCAACCGCGCGCTGTGCTGCATCTTCTTTGCCCATCCCCAAGTGAACTCTTAAGGATTCGGTCAACTGGCGGCCAATTGTCAGGACAGGATTTAGTGAGGTCATCGGGTCTTGAAAGACCATGGCAATTTCCCGCCCGCGCAGTTGTTCCATTTCGTTCTCACTCAGCCGGAGCAGGTCGCGGTTTCCCCAGAGTGCGCGCCCGCTGACAATCTCGGCGGGAGGCGTCGGCAGGAGGCGCAGAATGGACATCATCGTCACCGATTTTCCACATCCACTCTCGCCAACCACAGCCAATGTCTCCCCCTCACTGATGTGAAACGAAACACCATTAACGGCATAGATCGTTCCTTCGGGAATGCGAAAGCGGGTTTTCAGGTCAATTGTTTGCAAGAGCATCGTCATGTCACACCGCCCGGCTATGAGGATCAAAAGCATCCCGCAGGCCATCACCGAGGAAGTTGATACTCAACACGGTCAGCAAGATCAACAGACCAGGGAAAAACCACAACCAGGGCGCCGATTCGAGGTAGTTGTTGGCGCCGTCCAGCATGTTGCCCCAGGTAGCCGTTGGCGGCTGCACACCCAAGCCAAGAAAACTGATATAGGCTTCAGCCAGAATCGCATTGGCAACGCCCAGGGTCGCCGAGACAATAATCGGTGCAATGCTGTTGGGCAAAATATGGCGGAAAATGATTTCAAAATTCGATGTACCGGTTGCCCGGGCAGCCAGAACAAATTCATTCTCCTTGATTGAGAGAAACTCCGCCCGAACAATGCGCGCCAGGTACATCCACGAGGTCAGGCCGATGATGACCACAATCACAATGACGCTGCCGCTGAAGACACGGCCTAACAGGTGAATCTCAGGAATGCGTCCGCCAAAGAATTTGGCCATCACAATGAGTAAGAAAATTTCAGGGATATTGAGCATGGCTTCGGTAATGCGCATCAACAGGCTGTCTAAAAAACCGCCATAGTAACCTGCTAAGGCCCCAACCAGAATGCCGATCAAACTCTCAATGGAGACAGCCAACAGGCCGATGATGAGAGAAATCTGCCCGCCGTAAATGGTGCGCGCCAGCACATCTCGACCGATGGTATCTGTGCCAAAGGGGTGCTTGGCCGAAGGCGGCGAGAGGCGCAAAGATGTGTCGGTGTAGTTTGCGTAACTCTCAGGAAAGATCAATGCCCCACCAAAAGCATACACAAACAGTAAGATGAGTACAACCGCTCCAAACAGGGCCATTTTGTGACGGCGAAAGCGGCGCCAGGCCAACTGACCCGGACTAAGGGGCGGGGTCTCTAATTCGTCTGCAGGCAAGAGCATAACTGGAGTGGGCTGAGAAGAGGTTTGCATTTCGGCCTACTTTTCGTAACGAATGCGCGGGTCGAGCCAGGCATAGACAATATCAGTGAGGATTTGAAAAACAACAACGGCGGTGGCAATCATCATCAAGATACCCATGACGACCGGCAAATCGGAGCGTGAAACATGATCCAGAAACAGTCGTCCCATCCCCGGCCAGGCAAAGATACGTTCGGTGACCACCGCACCACCCAGCAAAAGCGGCAAATCCAGGCCGACCACGGTCACAATGGGCAACGAGGCGTTTTTGAGCGCATGGACATAAACCACTTCCCGACGCGGCAAACCTTTCGCACGCGCAGTTCGGATATAGTCTTGTCCCAACACTTCAAGCATTGTACTGCGAATATAGCGGCTGTAAGCGGCAAAACTGATAATGGAAATGCTCAAGACCGGCAAGACCATGTGCCAAAGTACCTGCGCCGCAGTTTTGCCAGCCTGCGGGTCAAACATCCCTACTGTCGGCAGATAAGGCAATCCCCAACGTTTGAACAAGACACCAAAAACATACATGCTGAGCAAAGCGATAAAGAAAATCGGCATTGAATAGCCGATAAATGAAAAAGCCGTCACGATATGGTCTAACACCGAGTACTGCCGCAAGGCTGAGTATACGCCCACAAGCAGGGAACCGACAATAATGACAAATTCAGAGGCCAGCATCAGAATCAGCGTATTTGGCAAACGCTCGCCGATAACCTGCAGAACCGGCTTGCGGGTGACCAGGGAGACGCCAAAATCGCCGCGCAAAACGCCGCGCCGGGTCCCTGGCGTTTCGGCGATTCCATCACCATCCACGTCTGTCTTTGTCCAGTCGTTGCCAATCAGCCAATACAGGTATTGGGTATAAATTGGCTTGTCGAGGCCCAATTGCCGGCGCAGACGTTCATAATCTGAGGCTCGCGTCACACGCCGCCCCCCCATCGTAGCCACCGGGTCGCCCATATTCATCATTAAGACAAACAGGATAATGCTAATGAAGAATAAAAGCGGAATACCCTGTAAAAGGCGCTTAATGATATAACGGCCCATTGTATGTCCTTTCTCAGGCAGATAAGGGACTGCCGGTCAGACCGGTTAACCACGCTGACCGGCAGTTTGTTGCTCGGTCGTTCCGTTTATTGCTCCAAATCCCACTCTCCAATGCTGAAAAACATCGTTACGCCAGAGAACCTAACATTTTTCAAGCGCGGGTTGACGGCATAGATATCAGGATCCTGCCAAAGTCCGAGGATATAGACCTTATCGTAGAACAACTGATTAATCTTGGAGATAGTTTGTTGACGTTCTTTGACATCCACTTGAGTGGCCTGCAATTGAATCAAGGCATCAAGTTCCTCGTCGCACAGATAGAACCAGTTGGAACCGGCAGGATTCTCATCGCTGGGAATTTCACTACACAGCCAGTAATAAAGGTCTGCATCTGGGAAAAGCGGGCCATCTGACCATTCCTGGATATCATATTGGCCTGTGGCAGCCGGCCCATTCTCGCCATAACTGGCAAAATAGACATCTGCTTCCACGCTGTAGAGATTGACCTTAATGCCCACTTGCGCCAACTGCTGTTGGATCACTGCCTGCACATCCTGGCGAATCTCGCGAATGGTCGTGCCATAGTCCAATTCAAGCGGGATGCCATCCTTATCGCGAATGCCATCCCCATCACTATCCACCCAGCCGGCCGCGTCTAATAACCGTTTGGCCTCTTCAGGATCATAGGGGTAGTTCTGCAAAGGCGGGTCGTTGTAGAAGGGCAAGGCATCCCAAAAAGAGGCTGGTGGTTTGGTTAGGCCAAGCAGGAGATCGCGATTGATCGCCTCGCGGTCAATGGACATGGCAATTGCTTTGCGGACATTTACATCGGTTAAAGCAGGGTGACCAACCTGATCGTTAACCAGGAAGAACATCCATTCATTGTAGCCAGAAGGTTCCGTCATAATCTGCAAACCGGCTTGTTCGAGGGTGGGGATGTCACTATACGCAATGAATGTCCCCAAGTCGGCTTCGCCGGCTTGTAAGGCCGCTACTTGCGAGGCATCATCCGGCACAAAGCGAATGAAGATTTCATCCAGGATGGGTCGGTTGCCCCAATAGTTCTCGTTGCGCACAAAACGAGCATAACTACCAGATTCCCAAGTATCCAGCAGGTAGGGGCCGCAGCCCACTTTCGGATTCTTAATCCATTCTGCATTGTCAATCGTACCTTCGGCTTCGTAAACTGGGCGCAGAATGTGAGCCGGCAAAATACCATGCCAGAGTGTGGCCAGCCAGGGTGCAAACGGCTCGGCAAAAGTAACCACCACGGTTTGCGGGTCAGGAGCGGTCACCGTTTCCACCATATTGTACGGATATGTAGAAGTTACTGTGTTTTTCGGGCTAACAGCCATCTCCCACGTAAAGACAAAGTCATCTGCTGTGACCGGTGTCCCATCTGACCATTTGATGTCATCCCGCAATTTCATCGTAATGACTCGTCCATCAGCGCTAACACCACCGTTTTCTGAACTGGGGATCTCTGTTACCAGACGCGGGAAGGGTTCATTTTTTTCATCAAATTCCCAGGCCCAGTGCAAAAACATTTGCCAGGTTGTCCAGGCAAACCACATATCGGTATAGAGCGGTGCAAGATTGTCAAATTCCTGAGTATATATTAACGTGGCAACTTTGCGTCCGGGCTGATCCGGCTGGACAGAAGACGGCTCTCCCACTGTGCTCGGGCCGGCAGGTACGGGCTTTGGGCCGCAAGCCGTCAGCATAAAGCCAAAGACAACCATTACAACCACAAAGTTAAAGGCAAAGCGTTTAGCATTCATTTTTCTCTTCTCCTTGCAGCAAAAGAAACAAAACATTGTAATTTGTAGCCGCCTGTTCCCATCCACTTGGGTACCGAAGTTTTCCAAAGGCTGCATCAACAAGCAAAAGTTGATTCAAAGCGATTCTCGGTCCCTTGCTTGGACAGGCAATCTTATTTGCTCCCTAAAGCCACCCCAGTATACATCTCCTTTCTCGCCATCATGGCGCACATATTCCAAGAAAGGTTTTATCAAGTGCTATTGCTCTTATTATACTGCTTGAAATTACATATGGTCTCCATATCGCGCGTTGATATTGCCCAAGAGATGCTTAACCTTGAATTTTGTAACTGCCTACCTTATCAGGATATACAGGAAACTCCAAAGTACAGGGAAACACAATCCTGAACATCCTATCTATCCTGTTTGACGCTTTCGCTGCCTTCGTTTTCAGGAATATCACAACAGAGCAGGAAATCACAAAAAACGCAAATTGCAGGACGTTTTTTGTGAAATTCGTGTCATTCGTGACAAGAAGTGCTCACCAACTCTTTGGAGGAAGATTGCCAAAACATGAAGTGAACAACAAAGAAACAGCCTGCCAATTGCATTTCAGATTTCACTGCAAAAACTCACCGCCGAGACATCAAGAGCACAGAGTTCTACAAAAGCAGCCTCTGTGTACTCTGCATCTCGGCGGTAGAGCAACCTTTTTGCAGTAGACTAAATTTTACCCATCCGCAGATTCAGAGAACAAATCTGGTGTCAGTCATCCAAAGAGGGTAAAGTTTCCATGCCGGCAGATTTTGCCAGAGCCTTGACCATGGCAACAAGTTCTTTCTCTTGCTCTGCCCAGGCGGCAGGACGCTTGTAAGCGGCCAGCAATTGCTGGGTGCGTATCTTGGCACGGGCAAAAGCATCTGGCCCGCCAGAATCCAGCCACGAGCGAATTGAGGCGCGGTCGATGACTGCAGAAGGCAGGTATTGTTCTTTTGAGAAAAGGCGGCGGGTTTCGGCCAATTTCAGAAAATCGGCTTTGAATCCCATTCCGGCAAACATGGCCGTAGCCAAGGGATCGGTATGCACTTCCACACCTCGCACCATTCTCTTGGCCATCCCAATTGCCTCGGCGTCCAAAACCAATTTTTCCGGGCTAATGCAGGCTAAAAAGTCGAGCATGCCTGCACCAGAAATCATATTGATTCCAGCCAGTGCGCCAATCATGGCTGAGACGCCGCTCTCCAGACCCGCCTGATAATCCACTACCTTGCCGTCGCTGGCACCCAGGTAAGTATGCGTGGGAAAACCAAGAGACTTACCCACCTGAGCATAGGCAGCATCAATCATGGCTGTTTCAATGGCGCCCATTGGGGTTGTACCCTGACGCATGTCAAATATCGCCGGCGCCCCACCCCAAACCAGCGGTGCTCCCGGCTGAGCCAGTTGATGGATGACCATACCCGAGAGCGACTCGGCAGCATGTTGCACTACCGAACCCAGGATGGTTACCGGGCTGCCGGCTCCGGCCAGCGGCATGGAAATCATCTCAGCCGGCACGCCCGCCCGCGCCAGGTCAATCAGATTCTGCGCGCCAAAATGGCTCCAGATAAGCGGTGGAGTCGGACAGACATCAAAAACAGCCTGAGGCTTCTGCTTCAGCGCTTCCCGACCACCTGCGTAAATTGCCAGCATGTCAATCATGATTGGCGTGGTCTTGACCGAAAAAGCCCCTGTCACCACCGGCTTGGTCGTGTAGAGCAAAACCAGATACAAACGGTACAGGTCGCCAATCTCTTTGGGGATTTCGTTACACACAATCGAGGTGGATACAGCATCATATTGCGGCAGGCTTTCGGCTACCTTGAGCACCCGAATCAGGTCGGGGGTATAAGAAGTTTTGTGTTCCAGCGTCTCCGGGTCGAGGATATGAACGCCGGATGAGCCAGGGTCAAAATGAACATCGTCCCCCCCATAATGGACGGTTGGTTCGCCAGCCCGGTTATAGAGGGTAAACTCACGCGGTACCGTCTTGAGCATCTCACGAACAAGGCTCTCCGGGATATGCACCACTTCGTCGGCTTCGTCCACTCGAGCCCCTGCCTCGGCCAACAATTTGCGGGCTTCGGGCAGTTGAACCTTGATGCCAGGCTCCATGAGAAGTTGAAAAGCCTCGTCCAAAATTCGTTGCACAATTTCAGGAGATAGCAATTGCAACTTGGGTTGCATGGATCATTCCTCCTCTGCCAACGCAATGATCCGCGCCAGTTCGGCACTCAGGCCAGGGTCTAGCGGGACCGGTTGGTGGGTTTCCAAAATTTGACGCGCCTTTGCCGTCGCCCAATCCACCGCGCCGTCGCGCTTTTCTTCCCAGATGTTATAAGGACGCCGGTCCATGAATTGTGGCACAAAGATTTCACGCATGTGCTGGCGGGTATGTTTTTGCGTCAGGAAATTGCCGCCCGGTCCAACAGCCTTGATCACGTCCAAAGCCAACGTATCTTCATTAACTTCAATCCCGCCGATCACACGGCGGATAATTTCAAAGATCTCACAATCCATGAGCATCTCAGCATAGGACCAGATACGGCTGCCGTGCAAAAAGCCAACACCCAGCAGCATATCCGACATCACTACCGACGCCATGAAGGTGGACAGGCTGTTATCCACACCCGCCTGCCAGTTGGGTTCTTTGGCACCGGTGGCAAACGAACCCATAGAGAGCGGGATATTGTAGTAATCAGCCAGGATATTGGTGGCCGCGCCAAACAGGAAATCTTCTGGGCCGCCGCCCGTGTAGGCGCCGGAGCGCAAATCGGAGGCGGTTTGGGCTGCAGCATAGAAGACCGGCGCACCAGGGAAAGCCAGTTGCAATAACGCCGTAGCCGCAATGACTTCAGCGTTTCCAACCACCAGGTTGCCCGCCAGGGTGGCCGGGGCCGTTGTGAGACAAGCCGTCATGGTCATGAAACCGGTGGGAATGCCCGCCTCAGCCGCCAGCAGGGCCGCGTCTAGCGAGCCGCCATCGTGACCAAGCGGCGGCGCCGTGCACTGCATCAGCGAAAGTACTGGCCGCTTGCGCAGGGCCTCACGTCCACCGGCAATCACAGCCGCCATTTCAATGGCCGCTCTGGCTTCGTGCTCATTGTAAATGCTTTCTGTTTGAACGTGTTTGGTGGAGTTTTCCCAAATGGCTTTGATTTCATACAGGCCACGCGTCTTGGCGGGTTTATCCTGCGCCGAGACCGGCACCCAGTGAAAACCGACCTCGTCCAGGGCGTCGGCCACGCGTGCAATTTCAATCACATCTTGTAAGCATGAGACGCGCCTTTGACCAGTGTACAGGTCAATCACTTCCACGCCACAACCATCCGTGCCTACCCAAACGTGATTGCCGTCCAATGGCAAATCTTGTTGTGGGTCGCGCGCTGCCAGTGAATAAACTGGCGGGCAAGATTTCAGCGCATCTTCAATAATATGGCCCTTGACCTTAACCACCTTTGTCTCGCGATCCACAACCGCGCCATGCGCCTCCCAAATGTCAAGTGCACGTTTAGAAGGAAAGCGCACACCCACGCTTTCGATCACGTCAAGTGTGGCTGTGTGAATTCTTTGGACTTCTTCCGGGCTAAAGACCTGCAGTTTGAGTCGGGGATTGGTAACAGACTTCGGTTGACCGGGCATATTCTTCCTCCGGCTCACGAACCGACCAATTGCTTGGCAATGGCTACTGCGCCCACTGCATCTTCGCTGTAACCATCTGCCCCAATCTCCTTGGCCCAAGACTGAGTCACAGGTGCACCGCCCACCATCACCTTAACCCGCGGGCGCAGGCCGCTATCTTCCAGCGCTTCAATCACGTCTTTTTGTTTGACCATGGTGGTCGTCAGCAAGGCACTGATGCCTACAATATCTGCATCCACTTCACGCGCCTTTTCAACGAATTTCATCACCGGCACATCTACACCCAAATCATAAACCTGAAAACCGGTAGCCGAGAGCATAGTGACCACAAGAGTCTTGCCAATCTCATGAATATCACCCTCAATCGTGCCCATGACCACTTTGCCAAGAACCTCGCGGTGACCGCCACTCTTGGCAAGTTCCGGCTCCAGCACGGCTACGGCAGCCTTCATGGCTTCACCGGCAATGACCAAATCAGGTAAAAACATCTCGCCTGCTGAAAACTGCTCACCCACATAATTCACGCCGGGCACAAAACCCTGATTGAGCGCTTCCAGCGGGTTGACGCCCTGTGCAATAGCCTTGCGCGCCAGTTCGGCAGCCAGATCGGGGTCGCCGTCAACAATGCTTTGCTTCATAGAATCGAAAAGTTCTTGACTCATTTTTCTACCTCCTGGGAATAGATTCTCTCCAAAGCATGGAGTGGTAAGGTTAAGAACATATCCAAATTTTTCACCGCCGATTGCCAAATTCTTCTCATCGCACCTTTCCGTTGAGGCTTAACGCTGTCGGGACAGACATTAAGATCACGCTCTGCTATTTTAGCGTTTTTCGCAACTTTCGTCAACGAAAAAGCGTAATTCGCCTAAAATTACATTTATCATAACGAATTACGTAGTAAAATGGCTTAAAAAAAGCGATACCCGTTTCCATGAGGTGAAATATGGACGAAATTGATCGGGCCATTCTGAGCGTCCTACAAGAAGACGGACGTGCTCCGTTCACGCAAATTGCCAAACGCGTAGGAATATCTGAGGCTGCAGTACGGGCACGTTATAAGAATCTGGTAGAACAAGGCGTGGTACGTACCGTCTCGATTGTGGATCCTTATGCCCTTGATTTTCAGGCCCCTGCATTGATTGCCATTGCAGTGGATTCTGGCCGAGCCGAAGAAGTTGCCCAGGCGATTGCCGAACTGCCCGAAACCGCCTACCTGGTGCTTACCCTCGGTTCGCATGACCTTTTGGCAGAAGTTTACTGCCGCGACCTTCAACACCTGACCGACCTGGTCATGCGCCGCATCCAGACCATTCCCGGCGTGCGCAGCACCGAAACGCTAATGGAAGCCAAAGTCTACAAACTGAGTTACCGCTGGTCGCCAACTGCAGAAAGTATGTAATCCCCCACTATCGTTTATAATTAAGGGGATCGCATTGCCTGTCTTAGCCTATATTTACATTTCCCAAATACCCTAAGGCTCTGGCAGGCAAAGACGGTTAATCTTGGAGGTTTTCATGGATTTCTCGCTTACAGAAGAACACCAGATGGTGCAAAAAATGGTGCGCGATTTCGCCCAAAAAGAAATTGCTCCGGTCATCAAAGAACATGACCGCAAACAAGAAACGATTCCCTGGGCAATTAAGCGCATGGGCGAACTTGGCATCCTGGGCATCTGCTTCCCCGTCCGTTACGGCGGTCAGGGAATGGACTATATCGCTCTCGGCCTGGCCTGCGAAGAACTGGAAGCCGTAGATACCACCCTGCGGGTCGTCATGTCAGTACATACCGGCTTATGCGGGATGACTTTGCTGCAATGGGGTACAGAAGAGCAAAAACAGAAATTCCTCGTTCCCATCGCCAGCGGCGAAAAAATCGGGGCAGGTGCCTTTACCGAACCTGGCATGGGCTCCGACGTGGCCGCCATGCAGACAACAGCCCGACGAGAAGGCGACGTTTACATCTTGAACGGCGAAAAGATGTGGATTTCACTGGCCTCCAAAGCCGATTACGCCCTTGTCACGGTCAAGACCAACCCGCAAGCGGCGCGGCCGTCTGAGGCATTAACTTCCTTCATCGTTGACCTGCACAGCCCCGGCGTAAAGACCGGCGACCTGCACGGCAAATTGGGCGTGCGCGCCGGCTCCACCGGCTGGATCAGTTTTACCGATGTGCGCGTACCAGTCGAAAACCGCATTGGCGAAGAAGGCGAAGGCTTCAAAATCACCATGTCGGCCTTTGATAACGGACGTTACACCGTCGGCGCAGGAGCCACAGGCCTCATCCGTGCTTCATTGGAGGCCAGTATCCGCTACGCGCGCGAACGCAAGGCCTTTGGCAAACCAATTGCCGAATATCAACTGATCCAGCAGAAAATTGCCCGCATGGCACAAAATTACGAAATTGCACGCCTGCTTTATCTACAAGTCGGTTGGATGAAAAACCAAGGACTTCGCAGCACCCTGCAAACCTCATACTCGAAGAAATTTGCTACCGAAGCATCCTTCGAAGCGGCCAATGATGCCATCCAGATTCATGGCGCTTATGGCTTCTCAGATGAGTACGATGTAGAACGCTACCTGCGCAATGCACGCGGAGCAATCATCTACGAGGGCTCTTCGGAGATTCAGACCATCATCCAGGCCGGTTATGCCCTCGGTCAACGCACAGACCGCCCCCTGCGCTGCGAACTGCCGGCCTACGACCCCGACTTCTGGCAAAGTTGACCATTCCCTCATCCTGTTTCGACCATCACCCGCGCAACGCGGCGCACCCAAGCCGCCCAATTGCAAGTCAACAATCCTAAATCAAAAAGGAGGTCCCCCTTGAAAATCGTTGTCTTTGTCAAACAAGTGCCCGACTCGGCGGCCAAGGTGACCGCTGAAAACGGCCAGGCGGCCTGGGGCGATGCCCCCATGGTCATCAACCCCTGGGACGAATATGCCGTTGAGGCTGCCCTTCAACAAAAAGAAGCGCACGGCGGCACCGTCACCGCCATCAGCATTGGCAGCGAAAACGCAAAAGAGGCGCTCAAGCATGCCCTGGCCATGGGCGCCGATGATGCTATTCTCGTCTCCGACCCAGCCCTGAAAAACCTGGACACACAGGCCATTGCCCGTCTTTTAGCCGCCATCGTGCAGAAAGTGGGCGGCGTGGATATGGCTTTCTTTGGCCGCCAGGCAATTGATGGCGACTCGGGCCTAACCCCCGCCCAAACGGCGCGCTTGCTAGGCTGGCCGGCCCTCACACTGGCCGCTTCTATCAAATTGGAAGGCAGCACCGTCACCGTGGAACGCTCCTTTGAAGAAGGCCGGCAGATTGTCCGTGCCAATTTACCTGCCGTGTTCAGTCTGGTCAAAGATTTTGGCGAGCCGCGCTACCCATCCTTTATGGGCATCCGCAAAGCAAGCAAAGCCGAAATCCCAACCTGGACTCTGAACGACCTGGGCATTGCTGCCCCCACCCCGGCTGTGTCCTGGCCCACACTCAGCAATCCTCCCAGCCGAGAAGTCAAATGTGAATTCATCACCGGCAGTTCAGCACAGGAAATTGCCGAGAAACTGGCCGACAAACTCATTGCGGAGAAAGTGCTATGAAAACCTGGGTTTATATTGACCACTTTCAAGGAAAAGACCTGCCGGCCTCCTGGGAAGCCGTTGGCGTGGGCAAAAAGTTTGGCCCGGTAACGGCCCTCATTTTCGGGTCTGGCGTAGAACCGCTGACCAAGACCGCTTTCGAGTACGGCGCGGACGAAGTCCTTCTGGCGGACGACCCGGCCCTGGCAGATTTCCGTCCCGAGGCATTTGCCTCCACCCTGTCATCTCTCGCATCTTCCGGGACCCCCGACCTGATCCTGTTCCCGACCACCACGCGCGGCCGCGATCTGGCCGCCATGGCCGCGATTGACCTGAACACCGGCGTCATCGTAGATGTGGTCGCTCTCGATCTTGAAAACGGCAGTCTGGTGGCCACGCGCCCGGTATTTGGAGGCAAACTGCTGGCAAAGATGACTTGTTCATCCACGCCACAGTTGATCACGCTGCGCGGGCGCGCCTTTCCAAAACCAGAACTGCAACCCGGCCGCAGCGGCACGCTGACCAAAGTCCCGGCTAAAGCCGAGGCATTGACCAATGTTGAGGGATACGCGGCTGCCGAAGGTGGTGTCTCATTGACCGATGCGAGCATCATCGTCTCTGGCGGGCGCGGCGTCTCAAATAACCCGGCGCTCACACCGCCTCCCGGCCTGGATGATAAACAGGCCGAAGTCTGGCGCGCCCAACAAGGCTTCAAACTAATTGGCGAGTTGGCTGCTGTTTTGGGCGCTGCCATGGGTGCCAGCCGCGCCGCAGTAGATGCCGGTTATGTGCCCTATGCCCACCAGGTGGGTCAAACCGGCAAGATCGTCTCGCCCGATTTGTACATTGCCTGCGGCATTTCCGGCGCCATCCAGCACCTGGCAGGCATGCGCTCGAGCAAGACGATTGTGGCCATCAACAAAGACCCCGATGCACCCATTTTCCAGGTCGCGCGTTACGGCGTGGTCGGCGACCTGTTCCAGGTTGTCCCGGCCCTGACCGAGGCCTTCAGGCAAAAACTGGGAAAGTAAACCTTCATTTCTTATAGATCCCTTTTCCAGGCCCAAAGGTCACGGATTTGCAGTAAACCTGATTCCCCAAGCATCCACAACAGAGACGCCCGGCTGGGCGTCTCTGTGCTTAACAAAATTGTAATCTTCAAGGCATATCTTTAAGGCAATTTCTCCGTCGCAAAAACGTGAAGATGTTTATCTTGACCTATTTTGTGTCCGGTAAAAGGAGAAACCCTATGAAAGGAAAAAACAAATTATCAGAACGCGGCCAGGTGTTAATTTTGCTGGTCTTTGGGTTAATTGCCTTGATTGGATTGACAGGTTTAGCGATAGACGGCGGCAACGCCTTCGCCGACCGACGTCGCGCCCAAAATGCATCTGACAGCGCCGCTCTGGCGGCTGCCCTGGCAGCCACACGTGGGGCAAATCCATATACCGCTGCCGTTACTTGGGCAGCCAATAACGGTTACACCAACGATGGTATTCAAAGCACGGTCATAGTTAATCGTCCACCGGCCGTCGGTTGCAAAGGACAAACTAGTCCTTATGCCGGCAATACAGAATACATTCAGGTCATTATCCACTCCAACATAGACACTTCCCTTGCAAGGCTTATCAGCATCAACCAGATTCACAATTGTACCGAAGCCGTTGCCAGAGCACGACCAGCCCAACAAGGAGAAATGTTCTTTGGTAATGCTTTGGTCAGTCTAAAACCTGGCGGATGCAGAACAACCTTTGTGCACGGCACAGCGCGTAACGAGTTAATTGGCGGTGGACTATTTGTCAACTCTGACCACCCCACCTGTGCCTTTGAACAAAACGGTAATGGCAGCATCTATGCCCCAAATATAACCATTGTAGGAGGGGCTGAAATCCAAAAAATAGACAAAATTTCCCCTTTCCCGCCTCAGACAGGATCATCGCAAATCCCTTATCCCCCACCATTCTTACCGCCTGAGCCCACCTGCAGCAATAATGCCCAAAAGACCGGCAATCGGCTTAGCCCTGGCAATGTAGGCGATTTTCCACCAGCCGGTGTCACAGAGTTGGAACCAGGTATCTACTGTGTAAATGGCGATTTTATGATGAATGCGCACGACACCATTCATGGAGAAAGCGTTCTCATTTTTATAAAAAATGGGAGCGTTCACTTCAATGGCAATGCCCAAATCAATCTTTCAGCTCCAACCAGTGGCCCTTACGCTGGACTGCTCATTTATCAAGCAATCAACAACACCAATCGGGTCACGTTGAACGGAAATTCTGATACTGTCTTTGTCGGCACAATCCTGGCTCCAGGAGCCGAAATTCAAATCAACGGTACGCAGAATTCAAACAGTTACCAAAGCCAAATTATCGGCTACACACTTGACCTGATTGGCACAAGCGATGCTGTAATTCGCTACAGCAACTCACAGAATTACGATGCGTATATGCCGCCTGAAATAGAACTGGCCCAGTAATAGAACCGAACTTGGGCAAAATGAATTGATACGAAATAAGACAAATCAAAACGGAGCGCTGTAGGACGGGTGATGCGTCCTACAGCGCTCCATTGAATCGTCTCTATAATCAATGGTTTCCCGAACCACCCTTCCCGTTTCCATCTCCGTCTTGTCCCGGCTGGGGTGTCCCGCTAGACGGAGAACCAGGACCGTACCCGCCTTGCCCTGGCTGGGGTGTCCCATCAGACGGAGAACCAGGACCGTACCCGCCTTGCCCTGGCTGGGGTGTCCCATCAGACGGAGAACCAGGACCGTACCCGCCTTGCCCTGGCTGGGGTGTCCCGCTAGACGGAGAACCAGGACCGTACCCGCCTTGCCCTGGCTGGGGTGTCCCATCAGACGGAGAACCAGGACCGTACCCGCCTTGCCCTGGCTGGGGTGTCCCATCAGACAGAGAACCAGGGCCAGTCGGACTGACAGTAAGGTTGGGAACACCCTTTATTCTGTTCTGGTTTTCAGAGCGGACAAGGTAACGAAAACCATCTGGATCTGTCAAACCAGTCTCTACCAGGCGCAACTGAATCTGAAGCGTCTCGCGCGTCTGAAGTAAAGTCGGCGACTGCTTATCCACCTGATTCAAAGTAGCATACTGGCCTTGCAAGCGCGTATGCAGACGTTCCAGCATCGCCTGCATAGCCAAATTGTCCAGTCCAGCAGCAAGAGAGAGAATCTGCCAGTTATGCTGCTGAAGCCGCAAGCAAACGGTTGCAGGCGATTCAACACCCCGGTTTTGCAACTTCACAATCTCTTCTACACGTGTCTGTGCCAGTTCTTCAAGGAGTTCCGCTTGTTCCTGCGGCCCCACAGCAAGACCCAAGCGTACATCCTCGCTCAAAATCTTAACCGGATACAACAAATCCGTTGGCAGGGTGTCTTGGGCTGCATAGACAGTTCCAGCAGCGCCACCAAAAAGCAAAGCAAATATCAAGGCAAATGTAACAAGCATGTTCATGGCAAAGCGCTCCTTTCTCAAAGAAATACTTTGCCCTATATGACGCTGCACATGATCTGCAGATACGTTTTTGGCAGACATTGCTTCAGCAAGAAAGCGTGCCCGCCCACGCATAGCCGATTGCAAATCGCGAGGAGGGACTGGCTTGAGCACATCCAGTTGGCGTTTTAGGTTTTCGTCAATCTCTTGGTCATTACGAGTCATCGCAATAAATCCTTCTCATCCAGAAGACGTTTTAGGCTTCGAAGAGCCCGGTGTTGGAGCGACTTCACCGCCCCCACCGGCTTATTCAAGGCAGCGGCAATGGTTTCGTTGTCACAATCTTCCACAAATTTCAGGACAATCACCTGTCGCTGGTCAGGCGTTAGGCGACCTAGAGCCCGTCGTAAACGTTCCTGGCAAATTCTTTGATCAACCAATTGTTCTGGCGAATCAACAATATCTACAAAACTTTCGGGTAATTCCACCTGCAAAGTCTTTTTCCGGCGATATGTATCTGTGATCCAATTATGAGCAATTCGATACAAATAAGCCCGCAGATAAGATTTTGGACCACGTTGATCGCGCAATGACTGAAGCAAGCGCCGAAAGGTTTCAGCAACACATTCTTCTGCCAAACCGGCGTCACCCAGCAAGCGATAAGCATAACGATATAATGCCGGGCTATAAGAATCATAAACTTCGGCCAAAGCCTGAAGGTCAAAACTCCGACAACGCACTAGCAGTTGGGCTTCCAAATCGGTGCAATTATCCATTTAGTATGACATGATTTAAGGTTTTGAGATATGCCCTATTATAGTGGGAATAAACAAGTCGTTCTGGGGCGATTTTCCAACAAAACATAATCAGATTTTTTCCTCCCCTAATCAAGCACGATGGTCTCTCAATTGCGTGTTGATGATCTGCCGCAGAGATGATCAGCCACAAATTTCTCAAAAAAGCGCGAATTGCAGGGCATTTTTCGTGGCATTCGTGTCATTCGTGGCCGAAAGACATTGATCAACAGTTTAGAGGGAGACTGCCCAAGCACGGGCAGTTAAAAAAGACAGGGCTGCAAATGCAGCCCTGTTATTCGCAAAACCTTCAAGAGTAGAAAAGTCTTACGAAATGACAACCACGTTGGCCGCCTGCAAACCCTTCGGGCCTTCCTCAATGGAAAATTCCACTTTCTGGTCGGCTTCGAGTTTGCGATAGCCATCCATTTGGAGGGCAGAGAAATGGACAAAAACATCGTCCCCATTATCACGGCCAATAAAGCCGTAGCCCTTGGTGGCATTGAACCACTTGACGGTTCCAACATAACGTTCTGACATCTTACCTTACTCCTGCTTAGGGAAAAAATTTGACCCGTCACCTCGGGGAATCGCTTGCAGAAATGAGGCGAACCGGGTACTGCGAACGAGGTTATCACGCCTGATGTGGGATGTCAAGAGTTTTTTTGCCCATCAAGCGTTTGTAATATCTGGCGTAAGTGGAAGAAAAATGCACCCCAAACGAAGACAACCGTCCCTGTATACGCGCATGTTCTGTGGCTATGCGCATTCCGTCGGGACCGTCAAATGGCGCGGACACCAGGTATGCGGCGCCTATCTCGGTCAGTGCATGGGCATCCGACCCAGCCGTACCGCGAAGACCATGCTGGCGGGCAAACTCCTGCGCCTTGAGATTATCTTGCCGCGACAGACAGCGGGCGTTGAAGACCTCAATGGCATCCACGAGTGGAGCAATTTCAAGCAAGTCTTCCAATCGCCACGCCCCGCTGCGCCAGCGGTCAAAGGGATGCGAGACGCTGATGAATGCTCCCTGCTGACGTAAGCAGCGAATCGTCTCTTGCGGGGAGAGGCCGGGGGGCACTTCCTCGGTCACAAAGGCAGCCAGGATTTCACCGCGAGTGGTCATAATTTCCTCGCCAACAATGACCAGGTCAGGAGCCAGTTTTTGTGCAATCAGCGCGCCCACAATTGTGTTATGATCAGTAATCACAACTCGGTCAATCCCCTTGCGGCGGCAGGCGGCGATCAATTGCTCCGGCGTAGTCAGGCAATCTTTGGATGCAAAGGTGTGGGTGTGAAAGTCGACAATCATCAGGTTATGCTTGACAAAGACGATTTTACCAGTATATACTGATTTCAAGAGTGTTGCTCTCTTAAGCGCAGTGTTCGTTGGCATCCGGTCATGTTCAGTATGCCAGGATTTAACAAATCTGGGTAAAATTCAATCAGGCAAACTGACACGTCTTCAAAAGATGCTTTACCTTTACCACAGCGTTCCCCCATTCCAAAATCATTTTCAGCCACAATCACGACTTGCAGGGTAAACATGAAAGAGATTGCCAACTTAATAATTAACAGCATCAACACCACTATTAACAGCATCAACACCACTCTCGATATTACCCTGCCATGGCTGGCTCTTGCTCTCATCCTAGCCGGGGATATTTGGTTATTCTGGCAAGGTCAAAAGAAGATCCGAGAAGGCAAAGCCGAAATGACTGATGTCACCCTTCAATTAATTGTGCTAGGTATGCTTGAGGTGGGAGTCATCATCTTCTTCTGGTTTATCCCTATGCTGTTGATGGGAGATAAAATTTCCTGGCTGAGATCCACACTGCGTTGGCTTATTTTCGCCTTTATCCTATTTTATGTTATTTACGTTTATGGACACGAATACGGCGAAAGACGCTGGCTTTTTTCCACCATTGGGCACTTGGGTGTCCTTGTTGCAGGTTGGGTGATTGACAAATGGGTAGGGATCATCCTGGTCTCATTCCCTCTCTTTCTATTCTATTACACATCTATTTACACCCAGGCAATGGTCATCGTACCGTTTTCCAACCCGGAGGATAGAAAAGAACGCTGGAAACGCTTTGTTGTCTTAGCCGCATATAGTTGGGGAATTCAATTTCCCATCATGGTGATTCCGGATCACGCCTGGAAGAAACCCGACGTACGAATCCCCGGCGATTTTACACGCGACTATCCAGTGCCCGGAATCGTGTGGGCCAAAGCCCATCAGGTCACTGCCATTACCGCCGGAACACAGTTCAAACGAATTGATGGACCGGGAATGGTTTTCACCGGCAAATTGGAGCGGCCTTTTCAAATCGTGGATTTGCGCCTGCAATTAAGAACAAGCGAGATAGACGCTATCAGCAAGGACGGAGTCAACTTTAGAGCGCGCGTCTTCACCGCCTTCCGCATGGACCCGGAACAATGGGATGACAAAACTTTTGAGGAGATCAGCAAACGAAACCGCTCTCTGGCAGAAGCGCGGTCTCCAACTTATACACTCGGAAGTTTCCCTTTTTCTCACCAGCGCATCCAAACGGCTTTGCAAGTCACAAGCAGCAAATTTACACCCGAAGCAACCCCCATTTACTGGGATCAATGGGTACTGAATTATGTCGAAAAGCAAGCCCGACTCATTCTCTCACAAAAAAGCCTGGATGAGTTGTGGCGGCCACAAAATGACGAAAATCTGGCCAATGGGTTGGATGCAATCTCAAAAGAACTTAAAGATGCAGTCCTCCTGCCATTGCGCGCCATTGGCATTTTGGTTTATGCCGCACGCGTGGTCAACTTCCGCTTCGTAACTGCAGATGGAAGCCCCGACGACACCATTCCAAACCGCCAAATTGCCAGTTGGAGCGCTGAGCGCGAACGCAAAAAGGCCAGGATACTTGCCGATGCGCAAGCCGAAGCCGAAAAAATGCAGCAGGAAGCCCGCGCCTACGCCGAAACCTTGCTGCTCAATTCGATTGCTGAAGGACTACAAAAAGCGCAAAAGGTAAATCCAGATTTGCCCCACTATGTCATTGCCATGCGTTTTCTCAGTTCGCTAGAAGATTACATCCGTCAAAAATCGGCAGGAGCCGAACTGCCCAGCGACGACCCTAAATTAGCCGAATTTATGGCCTACGTGCGACGTGCTCGATCATCACTCAGCGAGCAGGGAGGGAATTGAAAATGACCTTCCCTTATCCTGAAAGACCTGAAGACTGGCAAACCGCCTACACAATCCAGCAGGCATATCGCGAATCTAGAAGGGTTGCGCCCGAGGTTGGGTGGGTAAGCATTCTGGCAATATCCCTCATTGCCACATATGGTCTGTTGGCGGTTGCCAAAAGCGGACTGAGCGGGCTTATGGCCATTGGGCTAGGCATTGGCATCCTTATCATCCTCATCTTTGCCAATCATCTGGCTTTTAGAAACGCCGTCAGTTTCTTCCGCAGGCTATACCACCCCCCCGATGGCGTCTCACCTGAAAGAATCATCAATTACCGGCTATATGGGCGCTTCAAACTCCCTCTTTTTCTGAGCGATTTATTCCCCAACATCTCTCAATTTAGATACATTATTGCCCAAGAAGGACGAATCGAAAAGAAAGATGAGTGGCCCGCCTGGCAAGCCTGCCATCTAGGCGGCCCCATCTTGCTCATCATCTTTGACGGTTGCGCCCTTTACCTGGAACGCGGAAACCGCTTCTCGCGAGTGGTCGGCCCCGGTGATAAATATCCCTTCCTGGAGTGGTATGAGACCATCAAGTATGCAGTTAGTTTGCGCCCTCAGGTAAAGGAAGACAAATTTTCGGTTTGGACCAAAGACGGCATTAATATTTCGGTCAGAGTGCGGCTGGAATGTCGGATCGGCGACCCCAAAAAGCATAACACAAATGCCACAGGGCTGCTTTGCCCGTATGACCCGCTGGCTGTCAAGAAAGCAGTCGAACGTTATGCGTTACGCTGGCCAAACCCCCAGGAAGAACCAAGCGAATTTACCTGGGTAGATGCTGCCTGGGGACAAGTTACCGCAATCCTGCCGGATTACATCGGCGGCCGCCTGCTGGATGACTTACTGATTGCCGAAAGAAGAAACGGGCAAATCCTATCTCCAGAAGCGCATGAGGAATTGCTCGAGCGGTTGAACAAAAACACAAACGCCTTTGGCGTTTACATTACCGATATACAACTGGTCAACATTGAACTTCCCAAAGAGGTGGAAGAACAACAAAAGAAGACATGGGAGGTAGAACAAGAGGGACTGGCTACCATTATTGAGGGAGAAGCCAAAGCCTATAATATCCGCACGCTGGAGAAAGCACGTGCTGATGCCCAGCGCGATCTATTAGCCGCGATTGCAGATGGGCTCAAGTTGCACACTGGCGATCAATTGATTGAGCCATTACTCGTTTCTCTGGCGCGAATTCTGGACGAAAGCCTGCAAACACCAATGGTGCGAGCATCCCTGGCAAACGAAACGCTTGACACGCTCGAAAGAATTCGACGCTCTCTAGGAAATCGGCAATGAAGATGCCCCAAAAACATTTAATTCATTCCGACATTCTGGCTGTGCTCAACTTGCTTAAGGTTGAAGATGATATTGTTGACGAACTCCGCAAAAGAGTAAAGGCCATCGAAAAAGTTGAAGACGCTCAAGCCCTGATTAAAGAATTAGAAGAATGTATTAAAACTGCGACCGCCTTACGCAAAATTGAGGACATCCCATATTATCTCATTCTTCTCTCGTGCTGCCACATCCCCATCAACGAGTTAGGTAATGCCGCCCAAGCCGCCCAGGAAGCCATTGAAAAAGCCCGTCTCTGCAAATTAGATTGGTTCGAGGCAATGGCACACTGGTTTTTAAGCCTGATCTATCGCGAGAGCGGCAAAACGCTTCTATATCGAGCCGAACTCGACCAGGCCCGCTCTCTCACCCAGAAGATCCTGAATGAACACCGGATCAGAGGACGATACAAAAATGTTGCTTACTGCGAGGAAGTTGTCCAAAAAATCGAAGAGGAGCATGCTTATGCTACCCAAGAGGCAAACAAAGGCATCCCCCAATCCAGTTCTGATACGGCTACAAATACAGGAGGCCGCAAAAGCCAAAAAGGCGATTATCTGGATATTACCTGGCTGCCTATCTACAACAGCGTACAGGCCGGATTAGGCGGCGTCACGTGGGTGGAGGAAATTGGTCAAAAGATTGGTATCTCCCAAATCATCATTGCAGATCAGTGCCTGAACCTCTTTAATTTGCGCAAAACATCTCTTGCTGACCGCCAAATTCGCATCCGGCCGGGAGAGCGTGCCGGATTCATCAAAGTCATCGGCAACAGCATGAACGCTTGCACGCCAACCCCCATCGAAGCCAATGACTATGTTCTGTTCTACAAAACCCAGCAGGCTGCCGACGGCGATATCGTCATTGCTTCTCACCCAAGCCCAGGCGGCGAACCCGCATATATTATCAAGCGCTACAGAGAAACTGACAAAACCTTGATCTCAGAGACAAACGACACCTCTCAATCTTACCCGCCCATCAAAATGAGCCGCCAACACCAGATTCTCGGCATCGTTATTGCCGTAGCCAAACCTGTATGAAAAACAGCATCCAACTATGAACGCTAATTCCCCTGTTCTGATTCTTGGTGCCTCCGGCTTAGACGTGATTGGACGACTGGAGGGCAAATTACAAGCCGGCGCATCCAATCCGGCTTATATTCGCACGGGTTTTGGAGGCGTGGCACGCAACGTAGCAGAGAATCTTGCCCACCTGGGACAAGCCGTCCAATTGATAACCGCGGTTGGACAAGATAAGATTGGGGACGAATTGTTAGCCTACACCGAAGCCGCAGGGGTGGACGTCTCTGCATCCCTGCGCGCCAGCGAGTATCCCACCGGCTTCTACATGGGCATACTGGACCAAAACGGTACGCGCCTGTTTGGCGTAGATGACATGCGTGTCATCAACTGTCTGACTCCAGAAACATTGCGCACTCGTTCCGAACTATTCAACGCCGCCAGCCTGCTTTTTATAGATGCCAATCTCTCTGAAAAAGCGCTCAAGAGCGCCTTTAGCCTGGCAAAAAAGGCTCGCATACCTATCTGTGCCGATGCCACCTCTTCTGCACTGGCGCATAAACTCCAACCGTACTTCTCGCAAACCTTTCTGCTCACCTGCAACAGCGCAGAAGCCGGCATTCTTACCGGCCTTAACTTTGAAACCTCCGAGCACAGGACGGCTCTTGAAGCCGCGCGCGCCCTGGTTGCCCGCGGGGTGGATATTGCCCTGGTAGCGCTGGCCGAATTCGGTGTGGTGTATGCCACCTCTGAAACAACCGGTCACATCCCCGCAATTAAAACCAAAACACTTGACCCCACCGGAGCAGGCGATGCCCTGACTGCGGCCGTCCTCTTTGCCCTGCAACACGACATGCCCCTGGACGACGCGGTACGCTTAGGGGTATCGGCTGCCTCGCTCACCCTGCGGCACCCCGGCACAGTCTATCCCCAACTTTCCCTCGAAATCCTTTACGATGAATTGACCTGATGAACTTACCCGCCGCCTTTATCTTATCGGAAGAAGTCAGCCGCGCGCTCAATTTGGGATTGCCAAGCGTGGCCCTCGAATCAACCGTCATCACGCATGGATTACCCCACCCGCAAAACCTGCAACTGGCACGTGAGATGGAGACAACCGTCCGCCAGAACGGCGCCATACCGGCCACCATTGCCCTGCTGGACGGTACAATTCGGGTCGGCCTGGACCCGAGCCTGCTCGACCGACTTGGAGCCGAATCTCACCCCCTGAAAATCAGCCGCCGCGACTTCGCCACCGCCATCCTCAAGAAAGAATGCGGCGGCACCACCGTTGCCGGGACCATGTTCGCCGCCTACCGCGCCGGCATTCGCGTCTTTGCCACCGGCGGAATCGGCGGAATCCACCGCGAATCGCGTTTTGACATCTCCACCGATTTACAAGCCCTGGCCGACACGCCCATGATTGTGGTCTGTGCTGGCGCCAAGGCTATTCTGGACCTGCCTGCCACGCTGGAATACCTGGAAACAATGGCCGTTCCGGTCATCGGCTACAGGACAGAAGAGTTTCCTGCTTTCTACTCACGCGAAAGCGGATTGCCTGTCAGCGCCCGGCTGGATTCGGCACAAACGATTGTCGAGTTTGCGCAGACGCATTGGGATCTCGGTTTCCGGTCGGCCGTCCTGGTGGTGAATCCTGTCCCGATAACGGAAGCCATTCCCCGGTCCGAAATAGAACCGTTAATTGCCCGGGCGTCGCAAGAAGCCCAGGCGGCGGGCATTCACGGTCAGGCGGTCACCCCCTTCCTGCTCCAGCGTCTCACAGAACTCACGGGTGGAAGGTCACTTCAGGCCAATCTGGCTTTGCTGCTGAACAATGCGCGTCTGGCTGCAGAAATTGCCGTCCACTGGGCAAAACGCACACTCAATCACGCCTGAAGCGGAGCGGCTCAGGCTCCCGTCAACAATTCCTGAACCAGGCTTTCTGGCACCTGCACCGCAACGACTTCGCCGCGCACGGTAACAATGTCGTTGGCAAAGATCCAGGATTCCACCACTACCTTACGTCCTTTTACCTCTTTGATGCGGCCGCGCACAATCAGTTCTGGGCCAAGGGGAGTGGGTTTAAGGTAGTCCACGTGCAGGGAGGCGGTCAAGAAACGCAGAGGCGGGTCAGAATCCATTTCCCGGCCTTCGGCACGGTAGGCGGCTGCCGCGGCCGTTCCGGTGCTGTGACAGTCAATCAGCGAGGCCAGCAAGCCGCCATAGACGTAGCCAGGAATGGCCGTATGTTCTGGCCGAGGGGTAAAGCGCGTTACCGTCTCCTCGCCGTCCCAAAACGTTTTTATCTGGTATCCCAGTGGGTTGAGACTGCCACAGCCATAGCAGTGGGCGAAGTATTCAGGATAGTAATCCTGAAATGCCTTGGGCGTCATGATCATACCTCCAAGATGGTTTGTCCCCTCACGGCGTTGGCGTCGCCGGCAGGGGCGAAGAGGTAACAGAGGGCGTGAAGGTGGGACGCAAGGTGACGGTTGGGCTGGGGGTAACAGTCGGCACAGCCGTAGGAGCCTCTCCCTCAAGGATAAAGCGGCCGCTCACCTTCCAGTCGGTGCCCACAAAAAGCACAACCTGATAGTTTCCTGGCAGCCATTCTTCAGGCCGGGGCGCCCAGTCGGCAAAGCCGTAACCGCCTGTGCCGCCATCCCAGGGTTTGGTTTCGTAATGCACCAGCAATCCATCGCGATACCAGAGTGCTGTCCACTGTACGCCGGGTGTCATATTATCATAAGAGAATACAGCGTATATTTGCCGAACAGGATTGCGAAAAACAGTGGACGGTTTCTTGGGTGGAAATTCCAGCACGGTTGAAAATTGAAGTGGACTAATGATTGCATCGGGCCGAGGGGATACATTGCTTTGCATTAAGGCTTCAATGGCGGGCGGCAAAAATGGGGTCGGCGTAATCGTCGGTGTATCGGTGACCGAAGGTGTATCCGTTACGGTTGGGGTTAAGGTAATGGTCGGTGTGAGGGTAATGGTTGGGATAGGTGTGATGGTGGGCGTCAGGCTGGGCGTTGCAGTGGGTGGAAAATAATAGTAAATGGTAGATTCCCCCCACCCCCCCAGCACGACTGCTAAAACAAGCAAAAACAGCCCTCCAAAAATCATCCGCCAGCCGGCATTTAAGCGGCGCCGGCTTAAGTGGTAAAACGTCAGGCGTCGGGCAGCGCGAATAGCAAGCAGGCCCGCACGGATGCTCAAGATAGCACCCACAACAGCCAGAAAAATAGCAGCAACAATTCCCGCGCGAATATCCATATCGTCTCCAGGGAATTATAGCACGCCTGACTCTGCTGACAAAATTTTTCTGATCTGGGTTACAATCGGATCAAGTGAGGAAATATGCAAATTCGAGATTGCATGAAACGTAATGTTGTTTCTATTTCAGCCTCTGCCACAATTGGGCAGGCTGCTGCCCGGCTGGCATCACGCCGCATCGGCATGTTACCGGTTGTAGATCAGGCTGGACACTTGATTGGCATTGTACAAATGCGCGACCTCATGAGCCTCGTCATGCCCGACTTCGTCACCTTGCTTGAAGATTTCGACTTTGTTCACGATTTTGGGGCGCTGGAGGCGCGGCACCCCTCTGCAGAAATTACCGGCCAGGCCATTTGTGAAGTCATGCGGCCTCCCATTTGCGTAGAAGAGACTTCAGGTCTCTTGCGAGCATTCTCGCTGCTTCACAAACATGGTCTAACCGATATGCCGGTCGTCAACAACGAAAAAATACTGGTTGGCATTGCCTCGCTTGTGGATATTGGAGCAGCGCTTCTTGGGCAATGGCGGAATGTAGAGCACAAGTCATGACAGGTATTATCATTTCTTCCATCATCTTTGCTGTTAGCCTGTATTTGATTCTCTCAGAAAAACTCAATCGAGTGATTGCAGGTTTTGCTGGCGCCGTATTGATGGTAACCGCCGGCTTGATTTTTGGTTTTTACAACGAAAAGCAGGCTGTTGCCTCTATTGACTTCAACACGCTTGGCTTGCTCTTCGGAATGATGATCCTGGTATCCTTGCTGGAACCAACGGGCTTCTTTCAATACCTGGCCATTCTGGCAGGCAGACTCTCCAAAGGCCGCCCTGTGCGCTTGCTTGTCTTGTTAAGCGCGATCACCACGATCCTGTCCATGTTTCTTGACAACGTTACAACCGTTGTGTTAATTGCCCCTGTCACCATCCTCATTTGTGAGATTTTGGGTCTGAGCGCCACTCCTTTTTTAATGGCCGAGGCTCTGCTCTCTGACACGGGCGGCGCAGCCACCCTGGTCGGCGACCCGCCAAATGTATTGATTGCTTCGGCCGCGCACCTTTCTTTTAATAGTTTCCTGACCCATGCCCTGCCGGTTGTACTGGTAGCCTGGTTTAGCGTTCTGTTGACATTACGTTTTATCTTCCGCAAAGAACTGGGAGTTAGACCCAATAATGCCCTTGCCGTCCTGGAACTGAATCCGCGCGAGGCGCTAGATGACACGGTTACCGCCCGGCGTGTGTTAATTGTGATTGCGGGAGCCTTGACACTATTCTTCTTTGAAGAGGCCTTACACGTTCAGCCATCTTTTATTGCCCTTGTCGCAGCCGGAATCGCCCTGGTGTGGACCCGCCCCAACATTCAGGAGACGCTCAAACGCATAGAATGGAGCGTGCTCACCTTCTTTGCGGCCTTGTTCATCATGATCGGCGGATTGGAACAGGCTGGCGTAATGCACCATTTTTTCATGTTACTTTCCAGCGTCCGTGATGTTTCGCCGCGACTGCTAGGCGTCATTCTGATTTGGGGCACTGCCCTGCTTTCAGCCGTGGTAGATAACATTCCCATTACGATTGCCATCATTCCTGTCATTCAAGAATTAGGGATGAGCGGCGTCAACATTGCGCCGCTATGGTGGGCACTGGTCTTTGGCGCCGGTTTTGGCGGCAACGGAACCATCATCGGCTCTACTGCAAATGTGGTCGTAGCCTCGCTCTCAGAACGGACGCGCACCCCAATTACCTCCAAGTTATGGAATCGAGTCGGCCTGCCGATCATGCTGTTAACCTGTCTCATCGCCAGTATCTTCTATGTCATTCTCTACCCGCTATTTGCCAGCCAATAAAAAACCGACCATCTGCATCATCCATCAAGATACATAAGAGGGCAAGGTTGTTTAAAAATCGTGCAATTTTCCCCTTTTCATAGCAAATTGGGAAATTGCGGCTAAAAATAACCTTTTGTAATGCCCCTATTGCAAAGAGAACCGGCAAATGGGGAACATCAGTCTGTGCTCAAGCGTCCTGACGTGGGAAGGAGTGTGCTAGAATGAAAACAGAAGAGAAATCTGCCCTTGAACCGAGATGGATCGCTGCCCTGGCTGGCATTATCCTGCTGGCATTGGTCAGCGTTTTTTTGTTCTTGCGCTGGCGCTCGCCGGGACTTGTGCCCGGCCCTCTCACCCCCACACCTTCCGACGGAACATCACAACCGGCAATCACCCCCACTGGAGAACCATATAGCATGGACATCCGCTTAAGTGAAGGCAAGCCCGGCGCGCCGACCATTGAAGTGCGGCCGGTTGCTACGGGCGAACGGCTCTCTGAAGACGAGATTGCCCAGATTTTAGCCCGCCTGCCTGCCCTGGCACCCCTCCCGGAGGAGCAGGTGGAATTCAAGTTGCCTGAGGAATTGCTCCCCCCGCCACGGCCGGGGATCGTCATCCCAGAGGCCTTCCCGCCTGTCGAAACAGGGACAGGCCCATCGTCTGCAACCGAGGCGGGACCGCTGCAGGTCCTGCGCTACGCTCCGCAAGGCGAAATTCCCATCGCGCCCTTCATCAGCGTCACCTTCAACCAGCCGATGGTCCCCCTAGGCACCCTGGCCGACCTGGCCGCGCTGGACGTGCCTGTCACGATTGAACCCTCTCTGCCAGGCACCTGGCGTTGGCTGGGCACCAAGACCCTGACCTTTGAATATGACTCAGAGCAAATCGACCGCCTGCCCAAAGCCACCGAATACCGTGTCACCGTGCCTGCCGGGGTCAAGTCGGCGGCTGGGAAGACATTGGCAGAGGCTGTCACCTGGACCTTCCGCACACCGCCGCCGGTAGCCGTGCTCACCTATCCATACGATACTCCTCAACCGCTGGAACCGGTCTTTTTCATCCAGTTTGACCAGCGCATCGAGCCAGCCGCCGTGCTGGAGACCATCCGGGTCAGCGCGGACGGGCAGCCTGTTTCCGTTATTTTGGCCACCCCAGCCGACCTGGAAAAGGACGAAACGGTTGCCAGACTGGTCAAGGACGCTCCAGAAGGCCGCTGGCTGGCCTTCCGGGCCACCAAGCCTTTGCCGTTTGATACGGGCATCAGCGTGAGCATTGGACCAGGCACCCCCTCTGCTGAGGGCCCCCTGGTGACCGCCAGCACCCAAACATACAGTTTTCGAACCTATGCCCCCCTGCGGATTGAGGAAACCCGTTGCGGCTGGTATGCCAATGACTGCCCGCCGCTCTCTCCCTTCTACATCCGTTTCAACAACCCCCTGGACGAGAACGTTTTCAACGAAAATATGATCCAGGTGACTCCAGAAATCCCCGGCCTTTCGCTTGACATCTACGGCAATACGCTGAGTATCAGCGGCGAGACCGCTGGACGCACAACCTACACCGTTACCATAGGCGCGGATGTGCAGGACATCTTCGGCCAGAGACTGGGCCAGGACGAGAAGCGCACTTTCAAGGTCGGCAGGGTGGAGCCGCTGCTGATCGGGCCGGGAAGCAATTTCATCACCCTCGATCCGACCTCCACAGAACCTGTCTTCAACGTGTACGCTATCAATTACAACGAGTTAAAAGTCCGCATTTATTCCGTCCAACCCGGCGATTGGGCCGATTTCAAAGCCTACCTGCGCGAATGGCAGCGCTCCGACAAGACACCGCCTATGCCTGGCCGTCTGGTATACGATAAAAGCCTGCGCCTGAACCTGCCCAACGATACATTGACCGAGGTCGGGATTGACCTGAGCCCTTATACAACAGACGGTTTTGGTCAGTTCATCGTGGTGGTTGAACCGCCGCGCAGTTTGTTCGAGACCGAGGACAAAAAATGGCAACGTCTCTCACAGACCATCCACACCTGGGTGCAGGTGACACAGATTGGTCTGAATGCCTATAACGACCACAGCAACATGCTGGTCTGGGCTACCGATTTGAAAACCGGCGCGCCGCTGGCCGGGGTGATCATTCGCGAGTCCGGCGGACGCACCATCCGCACCGAAGCCGATGGCACTGCCCGCTTTGCCATTCCAGATGGCGCCACCTACCTGACCGCCGAACACGGCACCGACCTGGCTTTCCTGCCACGCTTCACATCCTTCTGGAGCGATAGTACCTGGCAATCCTATACGCCTGCCGATACGCTGAAATGGTATGTGTTGGACGACCGCAAGATGTACCGTCCTGGCGAGGAAGTACATATCAAAGGCTGGCTGCGCCGCATCGGCAGTACACAGAACGGCGATGTAGGCCTGGCAAACGTTGCCTCAATCAGTTACCAAATCAGCGACTCGCAGGGCAACCCAATCGGCAGCGGCACTGCCCAGGTCAACGTCTTCGGAGGTTTTGACTTTGCCTTTTCTCTGCCAGAACGCATCAACCTGGGCAATGCCTATATCCTCCTGAATGCAATGCTCCCTGGCGTGCAAGACTGGCAATACACGCATCAAATCCAGGTTCAGGAATTCCGCACACCAGAATTTGAGGTAAAAGCCCGCAATGAAACCACCGGCCCGTACTTTGCCGGAGAAAGTGCCATCGTGGCCGTCGAAGCCAAATATTACGCCGGCGGCGCCCTGCCCAACGCCGAGACAACCTGGCAGATTACCAGCACGCCCACCAACTACAGCCCGCCCAACTGGCCCGATTTCACTTTTGGTAGTTGGACACCCTGGTGGTGGTTCTACCGCCAGGCCGGGCAGGAAAACAGCATTTCGCAGACTTTCAGCGGCAAGACCGATGCCGCCGGCGAACACTACCTGCGTCTGGACTTTGAAGCACAAGGCAACCCAACCATCCAACCGCGCCCGTTCAGCATCAATGCCGAGGCCAGCGTCATGGACGTCAACCGTCAGGCCTGGGCCAGCACCACCGGTCTGCTGGTGCATCCCGCCGACCTGTATGTAGGTCTGCGCAGCGCCACCTACTTCGTCGAAAAAGGCACACCGCTGAAAATCGAATTCATCGTCACCGACGTGGATGGCAACGCGATTGCAGGCCGGACGGTCGAAATAAGCGCTGCCCGGCTGGAATGGAAACACCAGAAAGGCACATGGGAAGAAATCGAAGTAGATAAGCAAACCTGCACGGCTCTCTCTACCCTTGAGCCTGGCGCCTGTACTTTTGAGACTCCTGTTGGCGGCAGTTACCGCATCACGGCCCAGGTGAGCGATGAGCAGGGCCGCCGCAACGAAACGCGCCTCACCCGCTGGGTGAGCGGCGGCAAGCGCCCACCCTCCCGCCAACTGGAGCAAGAAGATGTAACGCTCATCCCCGATAAGGAGGACTACCAGCCCGGCGATGAAGCAAAAATCCTGGTGCAGTCGCCCTTCAGCCCGGCCGAGGGCCTGCTCACCGTCACGCGTAACGGCATCCTCTACACACAGCGCTTCCAACTGAAAGATGGCACGGCCACTTTGACCATCCCAATCAAATCCGAGCACATCCCCAACCTGAATATCCAGGTGGACCTGACCGGTTCAGCCAAACGCACGAACGACCGGCGTGAAGAGATGGAAAGCATTCCCAACCGCCCGGCCTACGCCCGCGGCACATTGACTCTCAACATCCCGCCGCTGGAGCGCACGCTCTCGCTGGAGGTCAAGCCCGAGCAGGACAAACTGGAACCCGGCGGCGAGACTTCGCTGTCCATCGCGTTGAAAGATGCAGACGGCCATCCCGTGCCAAACGCCGAAATGGTTGTGGTGGTAGTGGATGAGGCCATCCTGGCGCTGACCAACTACCAGTTAACCGATCCCATCAGCATTTTCTACAGCGCGCGGCCATCTATGCTGGAAAGCACATACAGCCGCGACAGCCTGATCCTGGCCGACCCGCAGGCACTGGCCCAGCAGGTTGCCGAGCGAAATGCTGGCAAAGGTCAACCGTTTGATTTGTTAGCACCTATGGCAGCCGTTCCTGCACCATACGCAACCATGACAGTCGAATCTGCCGTCCAGGAAGCCGCGGCAGAAACAGAAGCAGGCGCCGACCAAACTTCCATCGCGATCCGCTCCAATTTCAACCCGCTGGCAGTTTTTGCTCCCGAAGTTCGCACGGATGCCAGTGGACGAGCACGCGTACCGATCAAACTGCCTGATAATCTCACCCGCTACCGCATCATGGTGGTGGCGGTGGACAGCAGCGGCAACAAATTCGGCAGCGGTGAATCCAACCTGACCGCCCGCCTGCCGCTGATGGTACGTCCCTCGGCGCCGCGCTTCCTGAACTTTGGCGACCGCTTCGAACTGCCCATCGTCCTGCAGAACCAGACCGATTCTGACCTGGAGGTGCAAGTTGCCCTTCGGGCTTCCAACCTGGAACTGGGGAACGCCGGGCTGCGCGTGACCGTCCCGGCCAATGACCGGGTGGAGGTACGCTTCCCCGCCAGCACCCAGCAGGCAGGCACGGTGCGCGCACAAGTAGCCGCCGTCTCCGGCGCATATGCAGATGCGGCCACGCTGCAACTGCCCGTTTACACCCCGGCCACCACGGAGGCCTTTGCTACGTACGGAGTGGTGGACGAGGGCACAATTGCCCAGCCGGTGATGAAACCGGGCGGCGTCTTTCCACAATATGGCGGGCTGGAAGTAAGCACTTCTTCTACCGCTTTACAAACCCTGAGCGACGCAGTGCTGTACCTGCAAAATTACCCCTTTGAATGTTCAGAGCAACTTGCTTCGCGTATTCTCTCTGTGGCCGCCCTGCGTGACGTGCTGACCGCCTTCCAGGCCGAAGGCCTGCCCTCCCCGGCCGAGATGGAATCCAGCGTAAGGCGCGACCTTGACCGCCTGCAATCCATGCAGAACTACGACGGCGGTTTCCCCTACTGGCGGCGCGGCTTTGAATCGATTCCCTTCAACACCATCCACGTAACACATGCCCTGGTACGTGCCGGGCAAAAGGGATTTGACGTCCCGCCAACAATGCAGGCCAACGCCATGAACTATCTGCGTGATATTGAAAACCGCTACCCGTACTGGTACAGCCTGGAAACCCGCCGAACGCTAAGCGCCTACGCCCTATACGTCAGGCATCTTTCTGGGGAACGGGATCCGGCCAAGGCGTCGGACCTGATCCGAGAAGCCGGGCTGGAGAACCTGTCCATGGAGGCCATCGGCTGGCTGTGGCCGGTCATCGAAGATGAAAGTCAACTGCAGGAAATCCGCCGCTTCGTTAGCAATCGCGTTGTCGAGACTGCCGGCGCAGCCAACTTTACCACGTACTATTCCGACCAGACCTATCTGCTGCTCAGTTCCGACCGCCGCACCGACGCCATCCTGTTAGACGCCCTGATGGAGGATCAGCCGCAGAGCGACCTGATCCTCAAAGTAGTCAACGGCCTGCTGGCACACCGCACTCAGGGCCGCTGGGGCAACACACAGGAGAACGTCTTTGTCCTGCTGGCCATGGATCGCTACTTCAACACCTATGAGAAACAGACGCCCGACTTTGTGGCCCGCCTGTGGCTGGGCGAGACCTACGCTGGGAGCAGTGAGTTTCGCGGCCGCACAACCGAGACGTACGAAATTTCCATTCCCATGAATTATGTGCTGACCGAAACCGGTTCAAGCGGGACCTCAGACCTGATTCTGAGCAAGGACGGCCCCGGCCGCCTGTACTACCGGCTTGGCCTGCGTTACGCGCCCAGCGACCTGAAACTCGACCCCCTGGAAATGGGTTTTGTCGTCACGCGCCGTTATGAAGCCGTGGATCATCCTGACGATGTCAAGCAAGACGCTGACGGGACGTGGCACATCAAGGCCGGGGCGCGCGTGCGCGTGCGCCTGAGTATGGTCGCCGACAATCGCCGTTACCATGTGGCCCTGGTGGACCCCCTGCCTGCCGGACTGGAAATTGTCAATCCGGCGCTGGCCGTCTCCGGCTCCATCCCGCAGGACCCGAACGATACCACGCTGCGCTATGGCTGGTGGTGGTGGGGACCCTGGTATGAGCATCAGAACCTGCGCGATGAACGCGCTGAAGCCTTCACGCCTCTCTTGTGGGATGGGGTGTACAACTATTCCTATATTGCCCGCGCTACCACACCCGGCAGGTTCGTGGTGCCGCCCGCCAAAGCCGAGGAGATGTATTCGCCAGAAGTGTTTGGGCGCAGCGGGAGCGATATTGTGATTGTAGAATAGAAGTTCTCTGCCTGCCCGCCTTACATCAAGGCTGAAACGTCCCGAAGGTTGCTGTAAAAACCTTTGGGACGTTTTCTCATCAGCCGCGGCACCAGAGCAATCAAAAGGGTGCTCAGCGCTTATAAACTCTGGGAACACGCGTATTGATATTGGTTAACACTTCATAGGGGATGGTTCCAGCCCAAGCCGCCAGGTCTTCGGCAGTGATACTTTCCCCGCCTGAGGTACCGATCAGGATGACCTCATCACCATTGAAAGCCGAGTCTGATTCGATATTGACCATAATCTGGTCCATACAAATGCGCCCCACCTGGGGATATTTGCGGCCATGAATGATAACCTGCGCCTTGTTCGACATCGCCCGGAAATAGCCATCTCCATAGCCAACCGGAATTGTGACGATGCGCACCGGATGGTCGCTTTGCCAGGTTGAGCCATAACTGACCGGATGCCCCGGTTGCGTGACCTTGAAATACACCACGCGCGATTTCCAGGTTAAGGCTGGCTGCACCTCCACACTACGTTTGACCTCGGTTGAAGGGTAAATCCCATACAGGAGGATGCCCGGCCGTACCATGTCAAAGTAACTTTCTGGCAACTGCAAAATTGCGCCGGAATTTGCCATGTGGCGCAGCGGCATGGGAAGACTACGCCGTTCGTAAAAACGTAGAACCTCACAGAAGCGTTCTAATTGCAAGCGGGCATGACTCAAATCGGCTGCATCGGCATTCGCAAAATGGGAATAGATTCCTTCCACTTCCACGTGCCGGCATTTGAGAGCGGCCTCCTGCAGTGCGTCTGCACTGTAATAGTGAACGCCGATACGTTCCATGCCGGTATCAATTTTGAGATGCACTCTTGCTTTTTTCCCCAGTGCGGCAGCGGCCTGCTCAATTTGTTCGAGACGTTCCACTGAGGGCGCGGTTAAAGTCAAATCGTGTTGAATATAGGCCGGAATTTGATTACCCCAAATCCCTCCCATCACCAGGATGGGTTTATTCACGCCCAACTCGCGCAGCAGGATGCCCTCCTCTAAAACAGCCACACCAATGTAATCGGCTTGCGGCGCCAGGTGACAGGCCACCTCACGCAATCCGTGACCGTAAGCATTGGCCTTGACCACTATCATCACCTTGGCAGGGGCAACTCTGGCCCGAATTGCCTCCAGGTTGTGACTTAATTGAGTAAGGTCTACCTCAACGTAGGTTGAACGAAGACTTTCTTTTTCGGCAATGGTGGGTTGGTTGATATGCATGCACTTATTGTATCGCGGAACAGATAGGTAATTGATAGTATAACTATAAGCAAAGATTAATCTTTGTCTCATACAATGACAACAAATTATGACTCCGCTGCCAAAAGTTTTTTACCACAAAGGACACAAAGTTCACGACGTTCAAAGAGACGAAAAGATTTTCCTTTGTGTCCCTTTGTGACCTTTGTGTTTGACGAGTTTTTGCAGGAGAGTCAATTATTTTTTCAAAGAAAGTGAGCGCCCATGAAAATTGTAACCGACTGTGCAGCCGATATGCCTCCAGAAGAACTGGCGTCTTTAGATATCGTCCAGGCGCCATTGTATATCCAGTTTCCAGAAGGGGAGGTCAACTCTGCAGATATTGATGCCGATACGTTTTATGACCGTTTGGAGGCCATGCGTCCCAACTTCCCATCTACTGCCCAGCCATCCAGCGGGGTCTTTGCAGAACTCTACAGCCAAATTGCAAAAACCAGCAAGGAGATTCTATCCATCCACGTCTCGTCTGGTTTAAGCGGAACACTCAACTCGGCCCGCGTAGGTGCAGAGCAAATCAAAGATGCCGCTGTCCATGTCATCGACTCGATGACTCTTTCGGGCGGGCAACGTTTTCAGGTGTTGGCCGCGGCCTGGGCCGCTCGTCTCGGCTGGGATGTACAGGCAATCCTGGATCGGCTGGCAAAAATCCGCCAGCAGACCGAGGTGATTTACACCCTCGAAACTCTGGAATATCTGGCACGCGGAGGACGCATTGGACGGGTGCAGGCACTGGCAGGCATGCTGTTAAACATTAAACCCGTCATTCACGTGGACCCCAAAGACGGCAAATACAGTACGCTTGGCAAAAGCCGCACCATACAACAGGCGCTTGGCCTGATTGCAAATCTCCTGGCCGACAAGTACAAAGATACGCCGCTCTGGGTCAGTGTGATGCACGGAAGATTGCAGGATGGCGCCAACGATCTGGCCAGATTGCTGCAAGAACGGCTGAACATCAACAAGGTAGAGATTTTGCGCATCTCCCCCGTATTAGGCGTCCACACCGGCCCCGGCATTGTTGGAGCGGCGGTTGTGCCAATAGCATTAATGAGTGACTTACTCCCGGCACAATAGGCAATCGGCCTAGGCAACATTCAATACAATAAATCTCAGGGCAAAGAGGAAAAACTTACCCTGTCGTTATTCCCTCAAATCCACTTCCTCTTTGCCCTCCAGTTTATCCAGCATACGCCGGGTAACCACTTCAAGCGCCTGCGGCTGATGGACGTAATCCAAATCGTCTGTGCGGATGGTCAAGACCGGGCATAAATCAAAAGCATTCAACCACTCTTCGTAAAACGAATCCAATAAAGAAAGGTACTCGGCCGAAATACCGGTCTCAATGTGGCGCGCCCGGCGACGAATGCGTTCCAATAAAACCGGGACTGGAGCCTTGAGATAAATCAGCAGGCCAGGCCGGGGAAGGCTGTTCACGACTAAGTCAAAGAGACGGCGGTAAGCCAGATAATCGCGCTCAGAGAGATTGCCCATGTGGTGAAGCGCCCGCGCAAAGATATAGGCATCTTCATAAATACTGCGGTCGAGGATAGCCGAGCGCGGATCGCGCGCCGCATCCAGATATTGCTCCGCCCGATGGCCGAGAAAGAAAATCTGCAGATGAAATGACCAGGTACGCATGTCTGCATAGAAATCTGACAGGTAGGGATTGTCGGCTACCGATTCGTAGCCGGTCCACCAACCCAGCCGGGCACCAATGCGCTCGGTAAGCGAGGTCTTGCCGGCGCCAATATTCCCGGCCACTACCACCAGACGTTTGGCCATAAGTCACCTCAAAGAGTAGAGTTTGAATATAAGTATAGCAGAAAAGCCACTTGCAAGAGACAACGGATGGCACTATACTTGTAACTGCCTACCCTATCAAACAGGATAAGCAGGATAAACTTCAACATACAGGGAAACACAATCCTGAACATGCTGTCTATCCTGTTTTGGACGCTTTCGTCACCTTCGTTTTCAGGAATATCACAACAGGGTAGGCAGTTATCTATACTCCCAATACCTGTGCCATGGACGATACAAAACAATGAGCAAGAGGACGCTAGGGATTGTTATCACAATTCTCAGTCTGGTGTTATGCTGCTTGCCTGGGGCAGTACTGGCAGCAGCAAGTGGATTGGGCTTTCTGGGTATGCTCAGCACGCCGCCACTGCCAGAGGAAGACGAATTTACCACCTCCATCTGCTTAGGCGGCATGCTCTGCGCAGGCGGGATTTTGATGCTCTTGCCGCTGGCAATTGGTCTTTGGGCATGGCGTTCACAGGCAGAAGAAGAACCAGCCATCGAGGTAACTTATGTACCGCTGGCAGAAGGAATAACAAAAGAAAGCCCCGACCCTCATCCAAAAGATGATGTCGGCATCTCATGACATGATACGAATCAGTCTTTCGCAACCGTCAAAATGCACAAGCCATACATCAAAAATCCTGTACGCTCAAGTTGCCGAATCTTTCACCTGGAGAGCCAAATGACCCAAAAACATGACAAGCCAAAAGAGAAAGCCGGAATCCGCCGCCACCGCCCAAAACATCGCAGGCAAATCCCTGTTGCCGTCTGGAATTGGGTTTTCGTTGGCCTGGCAGTCCTTGTTGTTGCTGTTCTGATCGTGTTTGCTGCCAGCCAGCCCGGTAATATCATCCCCCCGGCAGAAGCCTACGCCAAATATCAACAAGGGGCTTTTATTTTGGACGTGCGCACACAGGAAGAATACGATCAGGTTCACATTCCTCGCAGCACTTTGATTCCGCTTGATGAACTCCCCTACCGAAGCGTCGAACTGCCAGCCGGCCAGGAGATTATCGTTGTTTGCTTGAAAGGCAAGCGCAGTCAGGAAGGGATGCAAATCCTGCAAGATGCAGGCTTTAAACGGGTCAGGTGCCTGGATGGCGGGCTGGAAGCCTGGGTGAACGCTGGCTATCCGGTTGAGCCATAATCTTTCTCATTTTAAATTTATCATTATTGGATATATTTACTCCAATTTAGATAAACCGACCGCGAGGAGGAAATATGTCCCCAAGTCTCTTTTTCAGCCGCGCATGGCCCATGCTGGCAGGCTTACTGGCTGTGATAGCACTCTCAGCCTGCAGCGCGCCCGTCACCCCCGCATCGCCAGCCATACCAACAGAAGCCGCTGTCAGTTCCCCTGAGCCAACGGCAACGATGCCCTTGCCAACCATGACTGAAGCGCCGCCGCCCAACACCGAAACGGCTATGCCAGCCAGTGCAGGGGTAAGTTTTTCAACAGATGTCATGCCTATTCTGAAAAACAGTTGCATTCGCTGTCATGGCGGAGAACGCACTTCAGGCGGCTTGAATCTAACCACCTATGCCGCATTGATGATGGGAGGTGAAAGCGGTGCGGTTGTCATCCCTGGCGATGCAGCCGGCAGCCTGCTGGTCACGCTTTCTGAAAGCGGCAAAATGCCCAAACGTGGCACCAAATTGACCCCTGAGCAAGTACAAATTCTAAAAGATTGGGTGAACGCTGGCGCGCCGAACAATTAACCCACCTGCATCATCATTATAAACCTGCCCCCCATGAGGCGTGCGCCTTTAACCAGCGCACGCGCTCTTTGTATTCCGGCACCAATGCCTTCACCCGTTCCCAAAATGCCGGGGCGTGATTCTTGATTTCCAGGTGCACCAGTTCGTGCAGAATCACATAATCAATGACCTCAGGGGGAGCAATCATCAAGCGCCATGTAAAAGACAGGCTGCCGCTTGAGCCGCACGACCCCCAACGCGTGCGGGCAGATGTGATGCGCACGCCTCGGGGTTGGAAAGCGTACATTTTGGCCAGAACAGCCACACGGTCGGGAATGAAGCGGGCCGCCTGGGCACGGTACCAGGCTCGAAAAATAGAAGCAGCCGACTCTTGAGCCGAGCGCGCCAGGTAAAATGTCTCGCCATCCAAAAGCAATAGCGGCCGTTTCATTTCGCGCACTTCAAGCCGGCGGCGTATACCGAGGTACAAGAACTCGTCTCCAGGCAGGTAGGTATAGGCAGGGCGTCTGGCTTGCTGCAATCTCGCCTTTTCCTGTTTCTTGAGAATCCAGGCAGCGTGCTTTTCCACCAGGCGCTGAATTTCGGCCTGCGAAGCGCGCAACGGAGCGCGCACAACAAGCCGCCCATCGGGTTGGACAATTAGGGCAAAGGTTTTACGTCGGCTGCGAATCAGTTCATCAACGGGAATCACAAGCGGGGATTATAACCGGCTTCCCCAAGATTGTCTTGCTAACGTAGTAGGTCACGTTTGAAACGTGACCTACTACAATTGTAGTTGAAACTGGCCTGGGATTTATCAGGTTGGTTTGAACCCATGACCTGCTTCAGAATACAGATTTATAATTGAGCCAGTTCAAATTTCTCTTTCCACCAAGGAGAGTGACCATGAGCAAAAAACAACACCGTCTTGAAAAAGAAAAGCACGCCCGCAAACTCGCCCTGCAAGCAAAAAAGAAGAAAAACATCCGCACCGGCATTACGATTGGCGTGATCGTGCTGATAGCGGCTGTAGTGATTGGCTTGGCCCTGGGTAACTGGCAACCAGGTAAACAGAACGCCAACCAGACAGCAACCTCCAGGCAATATCCTGCCCCACCGCCCATGATCATAGACCCAAATATTCAGTATTTTGCCACTATCAAACTGGCCAAAGGCGGGCAATTTGTCATCCAATTGTTCGCGGATAAAGCCCCACTAACGGTCAATAACTTCGTCTTCCTGGCACGCGAGGGATTTTACAATGGCACAACCTTTCACCGGGTGATTGAGGGTTTCATGGCACAAGGCGGTGACCCAACCGGCAGCGGGGCGGGGGGACCGGGTTATCAATTTGCAGATGAAGCCAACGATTTGGTCTTCGACAGGCCCGGCCTGGTGGCCATGGCCAATTCCGGACCAGATACCAACGGCAGCCAGTTTTTTATCACCTATGCACCCACGCCTTGGCTCAATGGCAAACACACCATCTTTGGGGAGGTTGTGGAAGGGATGGATGTGGTTGAGGGGTTGACGCGCCGCGATCCCGAAAACAATCCCACCTTCACAGGCGATGCCATCGAGAGCATCACAATCACAGAGATGCCGGTCAAAGAGCAATAATCTGCAGCAGCAGGTTACATTACAAAACGTGACGGCTATTCCCTTGCAGATGGACATGCGCCTTACGGCATTGACACCCTTCTTATTTACCAGTATAAGGGGCGGCATGAAATGGACAAAAAGATTGCTGATTTTCTGGCTGATGCTTGCCCTGAGCAGTTGTACCGCCATCCCGCCACAGACCGCTTCCACCGCCACCCCCAGCCTGCCTCCGTTCATCGGGCCGACGCCCACCCCCACCGTCACGCCGGCCCCTCCCCCCACGCCAACGCCCACGCCGATTGTCCGCATTAGCAACGGAGAGCAGGCCCTCTTCTATGGAGATTACCAGCAAGCCCGGCTGGAATATCAATCTGCCCTGGCCGATTCGGAAGAGGCCGACATTCGCGCTGCCGCCCTATGGGGCCTGGGCCGCGTTGACTACTACGAAAAACGCTATGCGCAGGCCATCTCTTCTTTTGGTCTGATCACAACCACCTATCCAGACACCCCCTATAGTGCCTGGGCCTACTTCATGCTTGGGGAGACCAATGCGGCCCTCAAGCGTTACCCCCAGGCAGCCGAGGCCTACGCGGCCTACATCTCCGCCCGGCCCGGCGTGCTTGACTCTTTCGTCCACGAACGCCGCGGTGACATGTACTACGCAGCAGCGAATTACGCCGAAGCCCTGGCAGCCTACTCCCTGGCCATCCAGGCCCCACGCCTGGATGATGGTCTGTCGTTGGAAGTCAAAGCCGCCCGCACTCGTGCCGCCTTAGGCGATTATGCCAACGCCTTAGCAGCCTACGACAGTATCGCCGCCCGTGCCGGCAACGACTATCTCAAGGCGCAGATGGACTATTTCAGCGGCAGCGCCTACCTGGCCATTGGTCAGAGCGAACAAGCCTATGAGCGCTTTCGGCATGCTGTCGAAAATTACCCGCGCGCTTACGAGGCCTACCAATCCCTGGTTGAACTGGTCAATGCCGGAGCAGCCGTCAACGACCTGGACCGCGGTCTGGTAGATTATTTCGCGGGCCAATATGACGTGGCCCTGGCCGCATTTGACCGCTATTTGGCCGCCAACCCCCAAAATGACGGCACCGCTCATTACTACCGCGCCCTCACCCTACGTCAGTTTGGCCGTAACCAGGAGGCAATTGCCGCCTGGGACACCTTCATTGGCAACTACCCCAGCCATCCCCGCTGGGTAGACGCCTGGGAAGACAAAGCCTACACGCAGTGGGCCTACGAAGGACAGTACACGGCTGCTGCCCAAACCTTGCTCGATTTTGTCCGCATTCTGCCATCACACGCCCAGGCCTCTTCCTTCCTTTTACAAGCCGGGCGCATTTACGAACGCGCCGGTAAAGTAGAGCAGGCCGTGGCAACCTGGCTGCGCGTGGCAGACGAATATCCGGGAATTGAAACGGCCTCACTGGCAGTCTTCTGGGCCGGGATTCTGCGTTACCGCAACGGCCAAACCAGCGAAGCCTTGAGTCTCTTTCGGCGCAGTTTGCTGCTCGCCGCCAGACCTGCCGACCAGGCGCGTGCCCACCTGTGGATTGGCAAATGCCAGCAAAAACTGGGAGATATGCCGGCTGTTCAGGAAGCCTGGCAGCAGGCATACACGCTCGACCCATCCGGTTATTATGGCGAGCGGGCGCATGACCTTCTTTTAGGACGCGCACCTTTTGAAGCGCCGCCCCTCTACCGCCCCATCACCGATCTCAGTGCAGAACGGCAGGCCGCGGCCGGGTGGGTACGTCTCACCTTCAACCTGCCAGCCGAGACCGACCTGTCTGCTCCTGGCGCGCTGGCAGCGGATGCGCGTTTGATGCGCGGCAGCGAATTATGGCATCTTGGTCTATACGAAGAAGCGCGCGCCGAATTTGAAAGCCTGCGCCAGGAGGTCAGTCAGAACCCGGCCGATAGTTTCCGCCTGGGCAATTACCTGCTCGACCTGGGCGCCTATCGTTCAGGTATCTTTGCTCTGCGACAAGTGTTGCGTCTGGCCGGGCTAGAGGAGCAAAACGATTCTCTGCGCGCTCCACCGTATTTTAATCACGTGCGTTATGGGTTGTATTACCGCGAAATTGTGGAGCCGGCGGCAGAGAAAAACGGCCAGCATCCGTTGTATCTGTTCAGTGTAATGCGGCAGGAAAGCCTGTTTGAGGGCTTTGTACATTCTACCGCCGGCGCACGCGGGTTGATGCAAATCATCCCCAGCACAGGCGCCAGTCTGGCGGCGGCTGCCGGCTGGCCGCCCAATTACAGTGACGAAGACCTGTACCGCCCCATCGTCAGCATTAACCTGGGCGCGTTTTACCTGGCACGCAATCAGAAAAACCTGGGGAACAACCCTTATGCCGCGCTGGCCGCCTACAACGCCGGGCCGGGAAATGCCCGCATCTGGCGCGATCTGGCCGGCGATGACCCGGATTTATACCTTGAGACGGTGCGCTTCGAGGAAACGCGCGATTACATCCGCTCCATCTATGAGATTTATGTCATTTACCGCAGCCTGTATAGCCCTACTGGCGAGTGAGCAAACCGCCCCCTCTTCTTCATCAAAGGGATTGACTATGAAATGGACACCGGCATGGTGGATGGCATGTGGAAGGATTTCTTTGGCCCTTCCTACCCTACCAAAAGCATGAAAAGCAAACTTTATCAAGTGCTTGCCGTCGGCGATACTTTTCGCCATGAATACGACTTCGGCACCACCACCGAACTGAAGTTGAAAGTCATCGGCGAGCGGATGGGACAACTGCCGCGAGGAGAAATTCGTTTGTTGGCGCGCAACTACGCCCCGGCCCTTGCTTGTTCGAAGTGTGAAAAACCGGCAGAATGGTTGTACGCATTTGAAATGCCCTATCGGCCCTATTGCGAGGCTCACGCCCGGCAACACAAAAAATGGGAGGAGGGTTTTCTGCCCCTGGTCAACTCACCGCGCACCGGCGACTGCGGCTACACCGGCCCAGATGACGAATCGCTGCGCTTCGAGGAGAGAAGGCCTCACCAGATTGAGGGTTGACCGGTTTTCGGGTCACCTGTGCAGGTTGTTTATGAATCTGGCACAAAAGACAGCCAAACACGAAAAACACGAAGAGACACAAAGGAAATTCTGTTCATCATCTCAACCTTCGTGTACTTCGTGCCCTTTGTGGTGAGAAGAAAATCATTACCAACCACGAAGAAAAACGTTAAAGAGACCTTCGTGCCCTTTGTGGTAAATGACTCTTTTGTTATAAATCATCCCCAAAAGAGCAACCTGGGTTTAAATAAAAAACTGGCACAGGATGCCAGTTTTTTGTGCTAGGTTCTTGCAAGCGGCTCAGTCCAGATGGGCCACAATCCGCTTCTGCAGGGTCTCGGCACTCATATCCAATACCGAGACGATTTTATCGAAACTGGTCTCGCCGGCCACGACCTCAATGCGAGATTTGGGCACAGCCAGAATTTGTGAAAGGTAATTGATCAACTCCGCGTTCACATTATCCTCAGTCGGCGAAGCCGCAAGGTGGATACGTACAGCGCCATCATCCAAAATCTCAACTACCTGGTTTTGGCTGGCGCGCGGTGTAATCCGCACAGCAATCGCCGCGCCGCGTTTTCCATCGTGTAAGCGATATTTTCTAGGACTCATCTCTCACCTCAAAATATATAGGAGACGTACCAGGACCGAACTGATGACTTGAATCAAAATAATCAGCACCAGCGGGCTGAAATCGAACATGCCAACCAGAGGGACTACGCGGCGGATAGGTGACAACATCGGTTCAACAATTTGGTCCACAAAATTGCGCACAGGATGATACGGGGAAAGGAAATAGGAAAGAATCACATATACAATGACCAGCAAAACCAAGACTTGTGACAGAATATTTACGAAAGCAATGAAAAAATCTACCACGCAGACCTCCACCTGTAATTTTACGCCACTTGGGCAAAAAATGCCAACAGATTTTTCACCCACGCAACGGACGGGGGCCAACAATCGCCGTACCCACCCGCACCAGGGTTGCACCTTCTTCTACGCCAACTATATAATCTACGCTTGTCCCCATCGAAAGTTCCTTCCAGGAGACAGCCGGGAAGCGCCGCGCCAGGAAATCACGCAGCCTGCGCAGCATACAGAAGTAAGGCCGCGAAGTTTCAGGATCTTCGGCCAATGGCGGCATCGTCATCAAGCCGCGCACTTCAAGGTGCGGCAGATTTAGAATCGCCTCAACCTCCGGCAAAAAGGCCGGCCAGCGGGATTCATCCCCTGCCTGCCAGCCAAACTTGCTTTCCTCGTCACCCACATTGAACTCTAACAGAACCGGTAGTTGATGTCCGCTCTCGGCACAAAAGCGTTCCAGCCGATTGGCCAGTTTGACACTGTCCAGAGAATGCAGCATGGAAAAATGGCCCGGCAGGAGATCGGCTTTACGGCTCTGAACGTGGCCGATCATGTGCCACTCCACCCCGGCATTTGGCAAAGACCGAATCTTGTCCACGGCTTCTTCGGGGTAATTCTCACCCAAAAGGTTAACCCCGGCCTCAATTGCTGCTTGAACAACTGTCAACGGCTGGGCTTTGGTAACCACAACCAGCCGTACCTCCTCGGGCTTGCGCCCCGCCCGTTGGGCTGCAGAGGCAATGCGCTCGAGAGTCTGTAAATAACGTTCGCGGATTTGAGCAGTCAGGTCGGCCATTTCTCTACTCCTTCAGCGCCATCAAAACTCCAAAACGGCCGGCGCGGCCTCTTTCGGCGCGGTGAGAGAACCAATCCTCTAAATGGCAGGCTGTACACAGGCCCGCGAGTTCAATTTTACCCACACCCGCCCGCTTCAAGAGGAGGCAATTGGCCGCCCATAAGTCAAAATGAATTTTGTCCTGTTCAGGGAACAGCAAAGCCTCGGCATCCTTGCCAAAAGAGGCGCGCACCTGTTGCATCACATCCGTGCCAACTTCATAGTGATCCCGGCCAATGGAAGGGCCAATAGCCGCCAAAATATCGCCGGGATGAGAGCCATAACGGGCCTGCATGGCCTGCACAGCCGCCCGCGCCGCGCCTCGCACGGTCCCCAGCCAGCCAGCATGCACCAGGGCAATTGCGCCGCGGCGGGGATCATGTAAGAGAATAGGTACACAATCGGCGAAACGCATAAAGAGGGTGACCTCGGGGCGGTCGGTCAGGATAATATCGGCCTTGCGGTACGGTTCATCGGGTGGACGCGGCGCATCCGCAATGACAGCCTCTGCACTGTGCACTTGCCAGACATCAAAGATCGACTCGCGGGTCCGGCCCAGAGCCGCAAAAGAACGGTAACGGTTCTCGCGCACCCGTTCAGGATCATCCCCGATTCCCCCGCCCACATTGAGCGATTCCCACGGCGCCGGACTAACCCCTCCCCGCCGCGTGAAAACCGCATGGATAACCGTCTCTGGAAAGATATCAAAGGTAAGATAGCGCAAGCCGTCTTTTGAATGAAATTTCATAGGGCGGCCTCCGGCCACAAGCGAAGAAGGTAGAAATACCGTATCTTTTGGGGTTGATTTTCAAGAGCAAGATTATCTGTTGTGGACAATGGCTTCGGCAACGACAAATTTCTTGGCATAGGAATTGCGCACTTCCTGCATATTCTCTTCGATGTTGGGAAACGCAAACCAGGCCGTGGCAAAGCCGAACAAGAAACCGGTCAGTGTCCGCAGCAATGGCGTACTTTCGCGATATGGCAGGATTTCAGCCAGGGCAGAAAAGGAAAACTGGCTGATCAACTGCGAAAAGCCATCCAGGCCAATGGGACCCAAGGCCAGTACAAACCACAGCAGCCAGTGCATGGACTTAAAGCGTCGGCCGGTCAGGGCAAAAATTAGCCCAAAGAGCAGCATAGAGGCGTAGATGGCCACGTCGCGCTGGCAAAGGGCTACTTTGTAGCCCACCGTCTCGTTCCCGCGAAAATTGCGCGCTTGCAAACGCGCCCAGCCAGAGGCATCATGCAGGCCTGTAATGCCGCTGGCGGTTTCAAAGTCCTTCACTCCCGGAATATCCGCTTCTGCCAGCGGGTAGTAAGCCTGCTCGCCAAATAAATACCACGAGCGAAAGCCAAACTGATGACATAGCGGGCTGTAGCCTGTATAAATGATGCCCGCTACGCCCGGCAGACCGGCTTTCATCAGCATCGGTGCCAGAAAAGGCAAACCAACATACAGGAACAGCACCAAATTGATGATTGCCAGATAATGCCGAGAAATCAAGTAGGATATGCGGTCGGCTGTTGTAATCTCCTGGCTGCGCTGGACAAGCCGCTCATAGCCTTCAGAGTCCAGGTTCTGTAAATGGTTGCGGCGGTCACTGGCGGCACTCAAGGTCACACGCAATTCTTGAGGAGTGAACGGCGCCTTAAGGCGGTAAGGCCCGACTTCTACAACCGGTATTTCTAAGGCATACGCAGTTTGCAAAGCCGAATCCTGTTCAATATCCACTTCTACCAAACGATGGGGAAACTCCCCCTGTAAAGCCTGCAATTCGGCTTTGGCCTCCTGGCACAGGTGGCATCCAGCCCGGGTGTAGAGAATAACAGTAAGCATTTAACTACAGGCCGAAATCTACAAAAGTGCCAAAACGGGAGAGGGTCTCAAAGGTGCCGGAGAAAAGCAACACCCCCACAATGACCAGAATCACACCCATGAGTATTTCCACATAGCGCATGACTTTGTTGTAACGCTTGAGGATAACCGTCACCCAGCCAATGCCCAGCGCCGCCAGAAGGAAGGGAATGGCTAAGCCGGCAGAGTAAGCGCTGAGCAGCGTAACGCCCTGCAAGAGTGAGCCGCCGCTGAAGGCCAGGGTCAGAATCGCCCCCAACACCGGTCCAACGCAGGGCGACCAGCCGGCCGAGAAAAAGATTCCCAGCAATGCAGACGAAAGATAACCAAGTTTTGGGTCAGGCGCGGCTTGGCGGCGGGTATCGTATTCCAGAAAGGGAATCCGAAAAACACCAATCATATGCAGCCCAAAGAGGATGACCACAATGCCGCCAATCTTTGATAGCCAAAGACGTAAATCATACAACAAGCCGCCAAGGAAGGAAGCGGTGACCCCCAATAGCACGAACACCAGGCTAAAGCCAAGCACAAAAGCCAAACCGTGGGTAAAAGTGATCCAGCGGTGTGAAGCATTCGTCTCTCCGCCCGCCGCCCGCCCGCCGAGATAACCAATGTATGCCGGGACAAGCGAAAAGACACACGGCGAAAGAAAGGAAGCCAGGCCGGCCAAAAAGGCCAATCCAACAGTTACATTCAGAAAATCCATTCAAGCACCTCTAAATCACAATTTTCTTTCGGTCGTCGTCACAACCGTGCCATGCTCTGGCCAGGTCATACGCATCTCACATTGTTGAAGAGAGACGTATGGTGTCGTCCAGCGGAAAATCCATTTGGCATCCTCTGGTCGAACGTTAATGCAGCCATGCGAGCGCGGCGTGCCAAAGTCGTTATGCCAAAAGGCGCCATGGATAGCAACCCCCTCGGGGGTAATGACAGTTGACCACGGCACTGCCGGAGTAGAATAACCCGCCGTGCTGGAGCCGCCGCTCATGTTGAGCGAGATAATCTTCCAGTGCGTATGCAATTGTCCTACCGGCGTAGCCCACGTATCCACAATCGCTCCCGAGGCAGCATATTTAGCGCCGCTCGAGACCCGACAGAAGAATACTTCGCGGTTGCCCTCGTAGCAAGAAAGCGTCTGATAGGTCAAATCAACTGAGATGGTTTTCTCAGCCGGGTCCACATCCGGGCTAATGGGGGCCACGTCTTCTTCTTTCAGGATGTAGAAAGCAGAGCCATCAGCCCAGAAAATGTCCCCGTAGCCATAGCCATGCCCCTGGTCCTCGTTGAACCGATAGTAAATTCTGCCATCGTCGCCGCTCTTGATGCGGTCAATCCATACTACCTGGCCATAGTAAAGCCGAGGCGGGAAGTTGTACTGAATCAAACTTTTCAGCCAGGGAGAAACTGCCGGCCCATCCAGAATCAAATCCACATACGGGACCGTGACTTCGGCCCAGAAGCCGGGCACACCCGCCGGCATTTCAGTCAGCGGCGGGTTAGGCAGGTTACGCACCGGTTGAAGGTGAGAGGCAAAGATGTAACCGTGCTCAGTCTCCACCCAGCGTTGGTTGCGGGAGATGTAGGTGGGACTCATGCCGGTCACCTCGCGCCGCCACTCAACAACTGTATCTGCCGCCAATTGGCCAATGGTAGGCATATCAGGATGAGGCATAGACTTGATATCCACTCTGGCTTCGGTCACCCGCCCCAGGCGCGCCACCGCCGGGAACTGGGCAGAGGCCCGCCCAAGAGGCCCAAGGGCCAGCGCACCCAATCCGGCGCCAGCCAGTTTCAGAAAATCACGGCGTGAAAGTGTAGGACGAAATTTTTTCATCATGTAATCACCGGCTTTAATTTGGGCAAGGATACTCGGAAATAAAGACTGCGTCAACGCACAAATGAGAGAATCTTAAGCGAAAAAAGTTTCCATACCGCGCAGACATTCTGCGCTGACCTTGTGCCCGCTTTCCACTTCACAATAAGCAACCTGCGCCCCTGCCTGCTCCAAAGCCGCTTTTGTCTGGCGGGCACGCGCAATCGGGACGAGTTCATCCTGCAGGCCATGTGCCATGTAAACCGATTTTTCCACCAATGGCTGCGCCGGGATCAGTCCTTCGGCATTCACCGGCAAAAAGCCCGCCAGCACTCCCATGCGCCGTACTCTGTTCGGATAGAGCAGGCCCAGCAAAACGGTGAGCGCCGCGCCCTGGCTAAAACCGATGACATCAAATTGGGCCGCATTCCACGCACGCTCGGCCGCCAGTTCATCCACCAGGGAGACCAACCTATCCGCCGCCGGGCGGAGTTCTTCCAATGTAGGAAAGCCCCAGGTATTGGGCTTAATCGGCCTCCATGAGAAGCCGCCCTCAGGTGCAGTATAGGGTGCACGCGGTGCAAGGATGGTAAAGGTCGCAGAGAAACGGCGGGCAAAGACCCACATCGAATTTTCGTCGCCCGTCCAACCATGCAAAAGCAAGAGAAGGCGCGCGGGTTGCTCAGTAGCCGTGCGCAAACGCAGCGTCCAATCTCCATGCTTCAACAAAAGTGGTTCATTCAAAGTCATCATTCACCATCTCTCAATTTTGCCAGCCAGTCAAGCAAAGCAACCGCCAGAATGGTCAATGCCACAGGGAGCAAGCCACCCAGCAGGCAAAGGAAACCCATCACCGCCGCGCCAGCCCCGTAGAAATAATAAATCAGCCCATCACCCACCAGAAAAAGCAGGAGCAACGCCCCTGCTGCCAGGCGGACATTGGTCTGACGAGCATACTGGCGTAAATCGCGGCTCATGCAACACCTCTGCGCAAGCGCAAGCGCAAACGGTAGGACCAGCCCGTCACTTGCAGCAACTTAGGCATGGCCTGCTCCACCGCCCGCTCGCCCAACCGCGCCACACGCGGCACATCCGCCTGATCCAGCAAACCGATGCCCGAAACCATAGGGTGGATAATGACATCCGGACGATCCACTTTCAAGCGCAACTCGGTCATCAGGCGGCTGGAAATATCTACGGAGCGGAGAAAGATTTCAAAAGCCTGTGCAAAACGCGAATGTGCCAGGCGCTCAACCAGCGGAGCAGGGATATAACCAGGTAAAGGCAGCGGCAATTTTATATGTACAGGTTCTTCAACGCGTTCTGTCAGAGTCACCGCAACCACCGGCAAGTGGGGCGCAAGCATGCGCGCCGAATTGACAGGGACAGGGTCCAGCACCCCGCCATCTACCAACCGCCGCCCGCCCAGAGAGTGAGGCGGAAAAATACCCGGTAAGGCGATGGTTGCCAGCACGGCATCCACCACCAACCCTTCACGCAAAATGACCTCCTGGGCGGCATCCACATCAACTGCCGTGAGAGCGCAAGGGATTTTCAAGTCGGCAAAAGTACGCCCGCCAAGCACTTCTTCCAGAAATTTCCTGGCCCCCGCCAGGCCAAGCAGGGCAGGATTCTCGCCAGGCATACGGCCATAAAGTTTGCTCTGATCCACCATGCAAAAGCGCGCCTCAATCTCATCTGGCGACAGACCAGCAGCATAGAGCGCCGCCACAATTCCGCCAAAACTGGTTCCGGCCACAGCGCGGATGATAAAGCCTTCCCGCTCCAACCGCCGCAAGACGCCAATGTGGGCATTGCCTTTCGCGCCGCCGCCTCCCAAAGCCAATGTAATTTCTCGTTTAATCACATTTCCTTCCTTTTTGCAAAGATACTGCAAATAGTTTAACACTTACTTGCGCTTCCTGCCAGTAGTAGGTCACGTTTGAAACGTGACCTACTACTACTCTCAAATCTCCACAACTTCTCCAAATACGCAGTAGTAGATGTAGATATAATATAAGCCGGACTTAAACAACCAGATGGATATCCAGGTCATGCAACCTCGAAAATTCTTTCCTTTCGGCTCTCTCCTGACCTTTAGCCTGCTCCTGTTTTCTCTGGCAGCCGCGCCGCCGAAAACGATTCGCGCCCTCGATGTAGATCCGCCTTACATTGTGTCCATCCTGCGTGGAGCAGATGAAAACCCCACCAACAAAAGCAGCATCGAGTTTTGGGTGTACTTCAACGAAACCGTCACCGGCGTGAACGCCGCCGATTTCACACTCACCACCAGCGGCGTTGTCGGCGCTGCCATTACCCGCGTCGGCGGCAGCGGACGTTTCTTCTGGGTCGTAGTCAACACCGGTAGCGGCAATGGCACAATCCGCCTGGATCTTTCGGCGGCCGCGAGCATTCAAGATTTAGCAGGTAATCCCATCGCACCAGGCGGATATACAGGCGGAGAAACCTATACAGTGGACAAAATCCCGCCAGAAGTGTACCTCGATGAACTCAAGGGACTGCCAGAAGATAAGCATATCCAGGATTGGGGCTTTTATCTGGCCTATATCACTGCCTTTGAAATCCATTTTAGTGAGGACATGAAAAACCCGCCGGGCAATCTTTATCTGGAAGATGTAACCAACCCCTACAATTACATGCTCATCCAACCCGGGCCAGATGGATATTTCGACACGCTTTCCTGTGAGGCTGGGCGCAAGAAAGACGACTTATCTCTGCCCACCGGGCCGGTCGTTTACAAACGTCATGGCGGCGCCGGGCCATTTACTGCCGAAGTAACGGTTAACGATGGCATTCCCCTCTCGCGCGGCATTTACCGCCTGTTCATCTGCGGCACCACCAGTCTCCAAGACCGCGCCGGAAATATCATCAACGATGGCGGGGATGTCATCGTCACCTTTACCATTGGCGATACCAGTTTGCTGCCGGCTACCGGCTTTGCCCCCGGCAAGATCACGTCGGTTGTCTCGGATTCCGCCCACTCAGCCTACGCTTCATTGGGCAACTTGTGGCTGGAAATCCCATCGCTGGGAGTTAAAGCGCCCATTGTGGGAATCCCCGGGACAGCCCAGGGCTGGGATACGCTTTGGTTGGGCAATCAGGTCGGATGGTTAGAAGGAACCGCCTTTCCGTCCTGGGAGGGAAATTCTGTCCTGACGGCGCACGTTTACGGCTACGATGGTCAGCCGGGGCCGTTTGTCCATTTGAACAAGCTGGCTTATGGCGATTGGGTCATCCTCCATGTTTACGGGCAGGAGTATGTCTTTACGGTGCGTAGCAGCCAGCAGGTACGCCCAAAAGATACTGCCTTTGCCTTTGAACACCTGGAAGGCAGCCCATACCTGACGTTAATTACCTGTCAGGGATATGATGCCGCCAACGATACTTACCTCTACCGCCGCGTGGTACGGCTGGCCCCTGCAAGAATCCCCTAGCGCAAAGCAAAAGGACTGAAATTTGTGCCCGTGTCGTAGGCGTCTTCGCCTTCTGCCTCTTTCAGGCGCGCAACAACCCAATAGGTGACCGGGGTCATCAGGGCCTCAATCGCACATTTGAAAAGGTAGTTGGTCAATACCAGGGTGATAAACAGGCTCCAGGGAAAAACCCCAAACAAAGATGCCACTGCAATGAAGACCGCCGAATCCACCAGTTCCCCTACCAGCGTGGAGCCGATGGTGCGCGTCCATAGCCAGCGGCCCTGGGTCAGCACTTTCATCCTGGCCAGCACAAAAGAATTGGAAAAGGAGCCCGACCAGTAGCCGGCCAGCGAGGCCAGGACGATCCCGCCGCTCGACATGCCGCCCAGAATGGCCTCATAGGCCGCTTGTCCGGCATATTCTTGCCAGGTTGCCTCGCCGGGTAGGAGACGTACAATCCAGAAAACGGCTGCGCTCAAAGCCAGCGCCGCAAAGCCGGTCCAGATGACACGGCGGGCATGGCGGTAACCGTACACTTCGGTCAGCACATCCCCAAAAATGTAACTGATGGGAAAGAGCAAAGTGCCTGCATCAAAGGCCAAACGTACCCCCCACAGACTGAGGCCCCAATCCACAATCTTGGCTGAGGAGGCGATGTTGCTGACCAGCAGCACGGTGACAAAGAAAGCCATGATCAAGTCAAAAAAGCGATAGTTTTTGGTCATAGGTTCACCTCAGGATGATGGTTATCTAATAACGTGAATTCGGGATAAGAAAATTTCACCGCTGAGACGCAGAGTTTCGACCCCAATTTTTTGTGTTTCTCGGCGTTCTCAGTGTCTCTGCGGTGATGGTTTGGGCTTTTGTGCGCCAACCCGAACTCAGGTTAATTTACAGGCTTTTGCCCAAACAGCCTGCAAAACGAGCACAGGCCGGGGGCCGAGGTGGGCTGTCCGCAGCCGGGGCAGAGATGCAGTTCATCCTCTGCTGCGCCGCTTACGGGTTGAAAAAGACCCGCTTGCCGGGCTTCCAGGAAGTTCAGGTAAAAGATCAATTTCAGGCCAGGGCGTTTGTTCTCCATGCGATTCAAGATTTCTTTATAGTACAGTGACGTGGCGCCTTGAGCAAAAGGGCATTCTTCATAAATGTAATCAATGCCGCGCAAAAGAGCATAAGCGGCCGTTTCGCGCTCGTAAAAGCGGCAAAGCGGCTTAACCTTACGCACCAGACCCGGGCTGGCCGGCAAGACCGGTCCCTGCCGGCGCAGATAATCTCCGATCCAGGAGAGTGTGTTGCCGAAGAGCACAGCCGCTTCATCATCCAGGTTATGGCCGGTAGCCAGCACGTCGTAACCCAAATCGCGGGCAATGCGATTCATCTCATGCCGCTTGACCAAACCACAGACCGCACACGGTTTGCCCTGGCCGCGCCGTGATTTTTCGGCCAGGACAGGGATGGGATAGCCATACTCGCGAGCAATATCCACCACATGCAATTTCAGATCATGACGGGCAGCGAACGTTTCACACGACGCTTGTGACTGTTGACTGTAACCCAGGCCTTCGTCTATTCCCAGGCTGATGTACAGGCCGTCGGCCTGGTAGCCAAGCCGGACAAGGATGTCCCAGAGTGAGAGTGAATCTTTGCCGCCAGAAACAGCCACCAGAATCCGTTCTTCTGGCGTGAACATATGGTATTTTTTGATGAAGCGCTCCGTCTGCTCTGGCATCCATTCCAGAAAATGTTCTTTGCACAGAGCCAGTTTGTGCTGCCTCATATTGACAGCGGCTTTTTCACCACATTTACGGCATTTCATCATCAACCGCCGGATATGACAGACACCAGTTTGATGACCTGGCCATCCTGTAAAATCTCATCTTCTTCTATCAGTTCGCCGTCGCGAGTGGCCAACACTGCTTCGGGTAAAATATCCAGTTTTTGCAGACAAGAGAGCAAAGTCATACCGGGCCGGAGTTCATATTCTCGGTCACGCAGGACAAATTTGACAGACATAAGGCCTCAATACCTGTACAGAGAGTTTTAGAAATTTTATCACAGTGAACTTTTATCACGCCCTGCAGAAAAAAGCAGTTGCAAAGAGAACAAACAGTAGGTCACGTTTGAAACGTGACCTACTCTGATCAATGACTTTTGAGTGCACACAAAAAGCAGATCACGTTTGAAACGTGACCTGCTTTTTGAATATCGGAGAGTTGCAAAAGTCACCAATCGAAGAGTTTATCCATCTCTTCCGGCGGCACATCGAAGACGGCATTGGTCGGCGGGAGGGGTTCGCGGGTCATCCACTCCGGCAGGCGATCGTCGGCTGGAGTAAAACCGGCGCGGCGGTTGAATTCGCGCTCCAGTTTCAGGGTTTCCTTCCCCAGCACCTGCAAGATGTCATCGGGAACGTCCCAGCCATAGCGGGCGTTGAGCAGGCGGGCAATCGTCCCGGTCGGGGCAGCGGCAAAGCCAAAGCCGGCGAAGATGCAGGCGCCGAGGGTGTCGTAGCCAGCCATAGCGATTTGTTTGGTGCGCGAGAGTTCCACCTGGCCATTGGGGTCAAGGTGATTGATTTTGTCGCGAATGGTCAAGCCGGCGGTGTGATCGCCTCCTTGCGGGGATGTGGCATAGGTGACGCCCGTGCCTTTGATGGCGCGCGGTTCGTAGGCAGCCATAGCCTGGTTTTTGACGACCGGCACATGCTCGATGCCCAGCACTTTGCCGGTCATGGCCGCGCCGTTGCCGAGGATGCGGCCCAAGGGGGTGTTGCGGCGAATTTCATCCACCAATGCGAGGGCGCGCTCCACATCGCCCCATTCCATCAGTCCGGCTTCAGCAGCCACGCCCAGGGCGGCGCCGATATCTATGGTATCCAGCCCCAGGTCGTTGACGGCGTAATTCAGCCGCGCCACGTCATCCAGGGATGGCATTCCCAGGTTGGAGCCCATCAGGCCGATGGTCTCGTATTCAATGGGCGCCACCAGCGCCGTCTGCCCATCCTGGTCCGGATAGACGTTCGAGCATTGGATCGTGCAGCCGGGCATGCAGGCATGGCTGGGCTTGCCGACTCCACCGCGCTTGAGGATGGTCTCGCGCAGATATTCGCCCGAAAGGGTCTCGGCATGCTCGAACTGACCGGCAGAGAAGTTGCGCGTGGGAAGCGATCCGAAGGTCTGGCACATTTGCACCATGGCGGCAGTGCCGTAATCGTGATAGGTGTGGGTCTGGGGGTGATCCATCAGGGCTTTGGTAAAAGCCTTTTGGGCTTCTTTGAAGGCCGCCGGGTCGGCAATAGGCGGTTTTTGCCCATCCGCGGCGTCAATGACAATCGCCTTGAGGCCCTTAGAGCCCATCACTGCCCCCAGACCGCCGCGCCCGGCGATGCGCGAGGGGACTTTGTCTTTGTCCAGGTTTTGGATGCCTGCGGCGCGCAGTTTCATCTCGCCGCCGGGGCCGATGAGGGCCACGGCCACTTTTTCGCCGTAGCGTTCGAGCAGACGCCGGGCCGATTCGTACACGCCCAGACCGGCGAGGTCATCTGCCGGGTCAAAGCGCGCTCCAGCAGTGGAGAGATGCAGCACCCACCAGCCGGGTTTGGCCGGCATGTCTTCGACGATGAGCGCTTTGACGCCCAGCAGGGTCAACTGCATGCCGGTCGTGCCGCCGGCATTGGCCTCTTTGACGCCGCCGGTGAGCGGGGATTTGCCGCCAACGGAGATGCGGTCGCAGGAAGAGAGCATATGTCCAACCAGCAGACCGGGGCAGAAGAGCAATTTGTTCTTCGGGCCAAGCGGTTCGCACTCCGGCGGGACCTCGTCGAGGAGGATACGGGCGATCAGGCCGCGCCCGCCGAGACGTTCCCAGGTTTCGGGAACGGGTTCTAGGTTCAGGGTTTGTGTCTTTACATTTACTCGCCAGATTTGCATAGGTTACCTCTCTGTTAACGCGGATTGCGCGAATTGGACGGATTACGCGGATGACGGGAGCGCGGATTTTGTAGCACGGATTGAGCGGATTGAATAGATTACGCAGATTACGGTAACGCGGATTACGCGAATTGAACGGATTACGCGGATGACGGGGATATTCCTTTCTTGTTTTCGGTCTTTCGACGGGTATTGGCAAGACGAGCATGGGTGACACTTTCTCCGCCAAAGTTGATGACGAGCGCAATGTGAACTTCAAAGCAGGCATTGAGAATCTCGTATGATAGAGCATCTTCTACCAGCGGCATTCCGACCTCACAAACCAATCTCCGTCCGCGAAATCCGCCTCATTCGCGCCATCCGCGTTCCTATCCCGCGAAATCTGCATCATTCGCGTCATCTGCGTTACTATCCCGCGTTACCCGAACAACGCCTGCACCGCCTCGCGGAAGACCTGGGTATGGTAATCCACGTCGGCTTCGGTGGTATCGGCAGCGATGAGGGCCATGTTGTGGAAGGGCGTCATCAGAATGCCGCGGTTGAGCGCCCATAAGTGCATGTAGCGGTCGAGTTCGCTGTCCACTGCGGCGTTGGCTTCACCGCCGTTGCGAGGCGGCATAGCGCGGAACCAGTATTCCACACGGAAGCCAAGACGTTTGACAATCCAGGGCAGGTCGAATTCCTTGATGACTTCCAGCACGCCCTGCTCGTAGCGGTCGGCCAGTTTTTCACAGCGCTCGTACATGGCCGGGGTGAGGACGTGCTCCAGCGTGGCGCGCATGGCCGCGATGGAAAGCGCGTTGCCTGCCAGCGTGCCGCCGATGCCGCCCACATCCGAAAGGTCGAGTTCAAGTTTGCTCCAGAAGGCTTCGGCCACTTCCTGGGTGAAGCCGTAAATTCCGGCCGGAATGCCGCCTGCCAGCGGCTTGCCGCAGGTCAGGAAATCGGGCGTGAGACCGTAGCGGCCAGTGTAGCCGCCGGGACCGGCGCACAGGGTATGAGTCTCGTCAATGATGAGATAAGTGCCGGTGCGGCGGGTGATTTCACGCAGCGCGTCGTGATAGCCGGGGTCGGGGTGGATGATGCCAATGTTGGTCATCACCGGTTCGGCCAGCACACAGGCCACATCGCGGGGGGCAAGGGCAGTCTCAAGAGCAGCAATATCGTTGAACTCGATGACTTTGGTCGTCTCGGTCGGGTTGACGGGCATGCCCAGGTTGCCGGGACGCGGGCCGGGGGTGCCTTCTTCGTCCAGGGCAATGAAGGTCTCATCTACCGAGCCGTGATAGCAGTAGTTGTACACCAGAATCTTCTGACGCCCGGTGATGTGGCGCGCCATGCGGATGGCAAAGCGGTTGGCGTCAGTCGCCGTCAGCGTGAATTGCCAGTATTTCAAGCCAAAGCGGCGCTGGAGTTCCTCACCCACCCAAATACAATCTTCGGTGGGCAGCATCAGAGTAATCCCTTTTTCCACCTGACGCTTAACCGCTTCGACGGTGGCATCCGGCGAATGACCGGTCATCGCGCCGGTATCGCCAAGACAGAAGTCAATGTAAGTGTGGCCGTCCACATCGGTAAAGTGCGCGCCTTTGGCCTCCTTGACAAAGACTGGGAAGGTGCCGGCCCAGCGAATCATCCACAGCATGGGCACGCCGCCCTGCATAGACTGGCGGGCGCGCTGGAACATCTCATACGATTTGGGATGTTCGGCGTGAAATTTCTGCTCTTCAGAGCGCAGTAGAGCCTCAAGACGAGAACGATCAACGGTTTTCGGCATATGATCTCCAAATATTGTGATGGTGGACGGTAAACGATAAAAAAAGACCACCGTCCACCATTGCTGTTGACTTTTTAGAAGGTTTCTTTCAATGCCTCGCCAAAAATGCTGAGTGCCGTATTAACCTGCTCCTCATTCACAATCAGCGGCGGAATCCAGCGCAGGGTGTTATCGTATGTTCCACAAGAAAGCAATAACAGGCCGCGTTCCTCGCAGGCATGCAATAGTTTCTTGATTTGGGCTTTTTCAAGCGGTTTCCCATTGGCCGTAAATTCCGTACCAATCATCAGCCCCAAGCCGCGCACATCGCCGATGACCGGGAATTCCTCCTGAAGTTTTCGCAGACCGCTCATTAACTGGACCCCGCGCCGGGCCGCGTTACCGGGCATATCCTCGTCCCGCATAGCGCGAATGGTGGCGACGCCCGCCGCACAGGCCACCGCGTTGCCGCCATAGGTCCCGCCGTGTGCGCCGGTCTCCCATTTTTTCATCAATTCCAGGCGGCTGAAGACACCCGAAAGCGGCATGCCAGAGGCAATGCCCTTGGCAACAGTCATGATGTCGGGGACGACGCCGAAATGCTCCTGGGCAAACCATTTCCCAGTCCGGCCAAAACCCGACTGGACTTCGTCAAATATGAGCAGAATCCCGTGCCGGTCACACAATTCGCGCAATCCTTTCATAAAAGCAGCCGGTGGGACAACATACCCTCCCTCGCCCAAAACCGGTTCAATCAGGATCGCTGCTGTCTCTTTGGGTGAGGTCTGTGAAAGGAGTAATTCCTCCAAAGCAGCCAGGCAATACTCAGAGGTTTTTTCCTCCGACATTCCCAGTTTATAAGCATAAGGATACGGAGCAACAAACACACCGGCTGGCAAAGGCTGATAGCCAGAACGGTAAATGGTCTTGGAGGTTGTCAGGGCCATCGCGCCAGCCGTCCGTCCGTGGAACGAGCCGCTAAAAACGATGATGTTGGGCTTTCCGGTAACGAAGCGCGCCAGTTTGACCGCCCCCTCCAGCGCCTCCGCGCCCGAGTTGCTGAAGAAGAAGCCGTCAATGGATGGATGGACAATCGTCCGCAACTCGGCAATCAATTCCATCATTGGCTTGTGGATGACAATATTGGCCTGCGCATGGATGAAGAGAGCAGCCTGCCTTTGAATGGCTTCTACTACCTTGGGGTGACAGTGACCGGTGTTGGTCACGCCAATGCCGCAGGTAAAGTCCAGGTACTTCTTGCCGTCTGCAGCGTAGATGTAGGCTCCTTCAGCGCGTTCAGCCTCAATAGAAAAGATACGCGTCCAAACAGGCGACATATGAGATTTGTTCTCTTCAAAGATAGTCATATTTCCTTCCTTTTCAGATAGATTTGGTAAAAAAGGGGAGGGAAAATTCCCTCCCCTGAGTGTAAATCAGGCGGGCAGGTATTCTGCTGCCCAGCCAATACCTAACTCCTCAAGCGTTTCCTTTTTCGGGATACCATCATTGGTCATGCCGGCCAACTTGTAATACTCATCCAGAGCCGCATCAAACTCCTCGCGCCCCACTGCCAGGCCGGCTGTCGGCCCGGTACCGACCAAGGGTTTGAAGAATTTCTTCGGCAGGGTATCATCCTTGCGGCTAAATCCTTCGCGGGCATTGAAAGTGCGCATCAGAGCAATGCGGCGGTGGCCCAATTTCATCAATTCGTCCAGCGTCACATCCCAACCGGTGACGGCACGCACCATGGCAGCAGTATCTTCGCCATCGTACAAACACCAGGTTGGACCATAAACAAACTGGCACACCGTCAAAGTATCCATCATGCTGTAGAAGCATTCGCCCAAGAAAGCAAAGCGCACCTTTTCTGGCGTCAAACTGAAGGGCGGTTGAGGATCCCCCAGTCCAATTTGTTTGAGTCGGTCAAGGTTAAAGTCGCCTACACCCTCTTCATAGTAGGGATCGTGCTCACTGGACTGGTGGTCAGCGCCAAATGGATTGACGGCATAAATAACCGCCAGGGAGCGTTTGGATTGTGGCATGTGTGCCGGGGCCTCTTCGTTTTTGACCGTAATCAGGCACTCATCTGCGCCTTTGCCCCAAACCTGAGCGGCTCGCGCCGACCCTTCAGCCAGAATCTTGCCCAGCGGGGTGGACTTGGTGACAATCTGCTTCAGCACCTCAATCATGGCATCGGCGTTGCCAAAGCGCAGGTCAATGCCGCCCGTGTCTTCCTTGGTGATAATGCCTTTTTCATAGCATTCCATGGCGAAAGCAATCGTTGCGCCGCAGGAGATGCTATCCACGCCGTACATATCACATATCTGATGAGCATGCGAAATAGCCGCCAGATCGTCAATGCCGCAGTAAGAGCCAAAAGTGGAAATGGTTTCGTATTCTGCGCCGCCATAGTAGGGATCGGCGGTAAATTTCCCTTCGGTGATTTCCACCACACGTTTGCAGCGCACAATGCACGCATAGCAGGTATCGCGCTCTTTGAGGATGGTCTCGGCCATCCTCTCGCCGCTGATGGCCTCCGCGCCTTCAAACTGACCTTCGTTGTAGTTGCGGGTCGGCAAGGAGCCAATCATGTTCTGGAACATGACCACACCAGCCGTACCCAGTTTTGCCAGGCCATCTACATCTGGATTGGCCGCTGATTTGGCCGGACCGGTCTTGTTAAGTGCTGCCAGGGCAGTCTTGTCGGCAATCTCCGGGCGGGCCTTTCCGCGGACAACAATGGCCTTCAAGCGCTTGGAAGCCATTACCAGACCCATGCCGGTACGGCCATTCATGCGGTTTGCCATGTTGATGATGCCGGAGAAGCGCACACCTATCTCGGCTGCCGGCCCAATTTGCATCACCTGTGCTTTTTCGTCGCCCACTTCCTGCTTGAGCAATTTATCTACATCGCCGGTAACCTTGCCAAGCAAGTGAGAGGCATCGTGCAGTTCGGCTTTGCCATCTATAATGGTCAGGTACACCCACTTTGGTGATTGGCCATGAAAGATGACGCCATCGTAGCCGGCAAATTTGAATTCGGCCGGGAAGAAGCCGCCAGCCTGCGAGTCGCCAATGGCTCCCGACATAGGAGACTTGGCATTGACATTGATGCGGCTCTGCCCAGAAATCGGCGCGCCGGTGACGACGCTCGGGAAAACCGTGAGCAGGTTTTCCGGTCCAAGCGGGTCGGCGCCTTTGGGGACACTTTTCAGGATGTAGTACATCGCCATTGCCGAGCCGCCCATGTAGGTCCGATAGAAGGATTCGGGCGGAGTCTCCACCTCCATTTTGCCGCTTTCCAAATAAACGTGCAAGATCTTTCCGTGATAACCGTAAGGCATGGTTCTCTCCTTTCTTTAGTGATTTGGATAATCAAAAACAGCCAAGGCTAATGATTGCTTTTACAACCGCATAGTGCGTCTCAAAACGAAGCGCACTATGCGGTCAGGATTATGAGGGATGGTGCAACAAACTTCTAGTCTCCTGCAGCAGGCTCCTCAACTGGAGATTTGCTCCAGGCAAAGGGTTGCGACATATCAACAATCTTGCCGTTAATATCCTTGAGCGGCTTGGGCGGGTCAATTTTCTGCGTGAGCAACGAAACCACGATGAAGAAAACAACAGAGATAAAGAAGGCTGGGGTCGATGCAATGTAAATCGAGTCCCAGACCACATCATCTGTCATTTCGCCTTCGTAAACCACCGGCAGAATATACGTATTCATCCAGACCAATGTCAGGACAATCCATGAAATCACGCCGCTGAAGAAGGACGCCAGAGCCCCAATGTGATTTGCCTTCTTCCAGTAGTAACCGATGATGTAAGGTGCCGCCATACCGACCAAGATAGACGTATTGGCCAGCACGGCCAGTTTGTAAATTGTCGAGGCAAACAAGGCAATCAGCAAACTGAAAATACCGCTGATCACCAGTGCCCAGCGGTTGATCCAAAGTTGGGCCTTGTCAGAAAGATCGGGCTTGAAAACCTTGACGATGTTTTCGGTAAACATGGTAGCACCAGCCAGCATGGAACTGTCGGAGGTACTCATCAACGCCGAGGCCAGTGCCGCCACAAAGACCGCCGTAAGGACGGGAGGCAAGAATTTCATAGCCATTGCCACCAGGACAAATTCGGTCTGTTCGCTGGTCAGTTCAGGGCCTAAAGTGCCATAAGCCACAACGCCAATGAGTGGTGAGAGAACACCAAAACCCAAGTACAAGGCAGCCGCCACAAAAGTGGACTTGACGGCCGTATCCTCGTCTTTTGCAGCACATGTTCGCTGGAGATAGTCTTGGGCTGGAATAGCGCCCAGGCCAAGTGACAGCCAGGCAGCAATGTAGTAGAACCAGCCATGCATGCCAAAATAACCGTAATACCCATCATCTGCGGTTGGCCAGATGGCAAACACATTGGTGGTGTACTGTGCCCCTGCCAGTTCAAACATGTTTTTCAGCCCGCCTAAGTGGATGACAATCCCAACCGTAATCATCAGGAGACCAATGGCTGTCAGGAACATTTGCATGAAGTCTAAGGCTGTGTCGGCCCACAGGCCCCCTGCCATCGTGTAGATCGTCACAATAGCAGCCACCATAATCATGCCTACCCAGAGCGGCCATCCCAATAAGGCTGTCAGAATGGCTCCGCCAGCCACAATTTGGGCTGCAGTCCAGCCAAAGTAAGTGATGATTTGCGTAACAGTGCCAACAACCGACATGGCCGTCCCGTAACGCTGTTGGAAGAAGTCCATAATCGTCACATACTGGGCACGGCGGGCAATACGCACAATGAACATGCCGGCCAGCAACAAGCACAAAGTTGCGCCAAACGGATCAAAGACAACGCCCTGGAAGCCATAAGAGTAGGCTTCAGAACTAGAGCCCATCAAGGTCTCAGCAGCAAACCATGTGGCCATGATCGAAGGGGCCGCCATCCATAACGGTAAGCGCCGTCCGGCAAGCACATAGTCAATGCTCGTTTCCACCTTTTGGGAAGCCCAGTAGCCAATGATCAGGCGGATAATCAGAATGACCACAATGCCGCCGATGATCAGGCCAGAATATTGGTAGTTTTGAAAATCCATTTCCTTCTCCTTTTTGAAAGAAAATTAGGAAAGCCTTTAGTGGCTACATTTCCTTAATCCCATAGGGAAAGCCATAATCAGCCATCTTTTCCATAAAGGGAATGGGATCGAAGGCTTCAGGGCCGAGCACGCCAACGCCCTTCCAGATGCCATGCTCCAGCAAATCCATACCAATCACAGCATTGAAAGCCGTTTGTGCAACTACAGCCTGACAACCAAAGCGTTGCATACATTCCTGATTGTCGGCTACCTGATAAAGATAAACTTGACGTTCTTTGCCATCCTTCTTGCCTTTTACCCAGGTACCTGCACAAGTCTTTCCAAACATACGGTCGCCCAGATGGGCCGGGTCGGGCAGACAGGCAGCCACCACGTCGCGCGGCGCCACCCAAACATCTTTGACCTTGATCGGTTCTTTATTATCCAGACCAAGCATGTGCAGAGTCTTGAGAACGCCAATGAACTGGTCACCCAGAGCATACTTGAAGGTGACGCGCTTGCAATTGATCCAGCGCGGCACCAGCAGGACTTCCTCATGCTCCACGTTGATGCACTCCAGTTTGCCAATGCCCTCCGGAAACTCAAAGACCTCCGGTTCGGAGAAAGGCGGGGTGGTATACCAGCCCTTATCTTTTTCCCAAATCACAGGCGGGTTGAGGCATTCTTCAATAGTAGTCCAAATTGAGAAATTAGGAGCGAACTCATAGCCCCGGACTTCCAGGTTAGAACCATCGCGAATGCCAATTTCGTCAATTTCGTCAAAAAGGTAATCCTGAGCATAGCGGGCAAAGACATCGGCCATGCCTGGCTCTACGCCCAAGCCGACAATCGCTAACAAGCCTTTCTGTTCCCATTGTTTTGCCCGCTCAAATTGATAATCGCCCAATTTGACCCCACATTGCTCAAAGGGTTTTTCAGGATGTGGCTGGCTGAGGGTCATTGCCATATCCATGTACATACAGCCGACATTATAGGCTGCATCAAAGATCGGCTCATTGTAGAGAGGGTCACAGGCATTCATGATGAGATCAACGCCATATTTTTTAGCCAGGGCTTCGACCATCTCTTGTTTACTGGCATCAATCCATTCAATGGGGAAACGCTGCGGATCGCCCAGTTTCGCCTGGACTTCTTTCAGGCGCTCTCGATTGTAATCGGTCAGGACCATCTGTTCCATCCAGGGTTGTCCCTTGGCGATGACCGCAATGGCCTCGCCGACACCCCCCGTCCCAACAAGTAAAACTTTCATAGTAGCATCTCCTTTTGAAAAAATTTTGCATCCGGCCGGGCCGGGAATTGCTAAAAGTAAACTTCCTTCACAATTTTGAGATGCATGAAGGTTTCAGACTCGCGAACGCCCTCAATCTTGTACAAGCGTTCGGTCAGGAACTGCAACAAATGGGCCTGGTCGCGGCAAATGACTTCGGCGATGATGTCATATGAGCCGCTCGTTACAATCAGATAGACGACCTCTTCCAGGGCAGCAATCTTTTCAGCAGTTGCCATTAATTGGCCGCCATCGGCGCGAATACCAATCAATGCCATTGTGCTATAGCCCATGAGAAGAGGGTCAGAGATAGCAACCACTTTCAAAACGCCCGTCTCTACCAGGCGGCTATAACGCATACGAATCATGCCCGGAGAAACGTTCAATTGCTCGGCAATTTGCGAGAATGGCATGCGTCCATCCTGGCGTAAAGCCGCAATAATTTGCAGGTCAATTTCATCAAGTTCGGGAGAGGGCGTTTTGCCGTTTATGCTGTTCATGCAAACATATTACAACTTTTTGATATAAAAGTCAACGGTTTTATGTGCTTTATGCAACAAATTGGCCAAAATAATGCGCTTTTCCACGTCGTCCCTGATGACTTTACGCCATCAGGGACGACAGCAGAACTTACAAATCAGTCATACTCTTCGGGGCGCATTTTGCGCAAGGCATCTTTGATGGGATTGATTCCAAAGATGTTCTTGAACGAAATATCCATCGGGTTGCCGTCAATATCGGTAATCGGCTTGGGCGGATCAAACTTCTGAGTAAAGAGAGAAACCAGAATGACCAGTCCAAGCGACACAAAGAAGGCCGGGAAGGAACCGATATAGACCGCGTCCCAGAAGGCACAATCCATATCGCCTTCGCAGACCACAACGGTCGGATCGCCGCCCGCCAGGCCGGAGTTCATCGCGATGATGAGGAAGATAATCCAGGCAATGAATCCACCGACATAGCCGGCCACGGCACCCCATTGATTGGTCTTCTTCCAGTACATGCCCAGCGCGAAGGGAGCAAACAGGCCAACCAGCAGCAACGACCAGGCGACAACGCCCAACTCATAGATGACGGCCGCTGTGACCGCAATGATGACACCTACCGTACCGTTGATGCCCACCATGATACGTGTCCACTTGACCTCTTCCTTCTCATCCAGTCTCTTGCCAAAGAGTGGGAACAGGTTCTGGGTCACGACCGAAGCACCCGCCAGCAGGGAACTGTCTGATGTGCTCATCAAGGCAGAAGCCAATGCCGCCATAAAGATAGCCGTCAGCACCGGAGGAACGTACTGGATAGCCGCAGCCACCAACACACCATCTGGGTTTTCAACTGCCGGATTGAGTTTGAACATCATGATGCCAATCAACGGCGACATGATGCCAAAGAACAGGTAAAGCACACCGGCCATGTAGGTGCCCCAGACCGCCGTGGCTTCGTTGCGGCCCGACATGGAACGCTGGAACAGGTCCTGGGTTGGGACGGAACCGAAACCGATAGCCATCCAGGCAGCCACCCAATACATCCACCCCATGCCGCCAAAGTAGCCAAGATAGCCTGCCTCTCCTTGCATATCTGGCAGCAAAGTGAATGGCTTGGGGTTGTAGAGCGTTTCAGAAATACCGGTCAAACCATCCCAGCCACCCACCTGTTTGAGTGTAAAGAGGAAGATCATCAGGACACCACCAGCCGTAAAGAACATCTGGATGAAGTCCAGCATCGTATCGGCCAGCATGCCGCCCAGCATGGTGTAACCGGTAACCCACAGGGCTACCAGGACCATCCCGACTTCAATTGGAACGGAAGGGAAGAGGGCGTTCACAATCGTGCCAGCAGCCACCATCTGCGCGCCTGTCCAGACGAAGTAGGTCATCAGTTGCAAAATGGAGGCCAGGATTGTCATCCCTTTGCCAAAGCGGCGCTCAAAGAAGTCCACCACCGTCAGGTAGCGGGCGCGGCGCATGACGCGGGTGAAGAGGAAGCCCGACAGAAACAAACACGCCGCGGCGCCAAAGGGGTCGAAGATAACACCCTGGAAGCCGTACTGGTAGGCAGTGGACGAAGCGCCCATCAGCGTTTCAGCGGCAAACCAGGTCGCCATGACCGACGCGCCGACCATGTAAATCGGCAAGCGGCGTCCGGCAACGATGTAATCGGCTGCATCCGAAACCCTACGCGAGGCCCAATAGCCGACCCCCATGCGGACGGCAAAGAAGCCGACGATAAAGGCTACAATCAGCCAAACATACTGATACCCGGAAAGGTCCATCTCACATTCTCCTTAGGATGTTAGAGTGTTTTTGCAACCTCAGCCACTGTATCATACAGGGCATTGAGGCCTTGATCCATTTCTTCCTGGGTAATCACCAGGGGCGGTTCAATGCGAATCGTATGGGCACTGGTCAGAGTCCCAGCCACCAAAACACCACGCTTGAAGAGACCAGCAGCCACCTTATAACCAATCTCAGGCGTCTGGAAGTGCTGCCCGATAAGCAGACCCTTACCCGTTACACTCTTATAGACTTGTGGGTATTTCTCAGCCAGCGCTTTCACCTTTGAAATCATATATTCGCCTTTTTGCGCTGCTGCTTCCCATAATTTGTCGCGCAGGGTGACGTTAATGGAAGCAATTGCAGCCGAGCAGGCTAACGCGCCACCGCCGGTAGTGGTAGTGTGAATGAAGGGGTTGGGATACATCATGCATTGCCAGATTTCCTCAGTCGAGCAGAAGGCAGCAACCGGCATGACGCCGCCGCCCAGCGATTTGGCCACCGCCAGGATGTCGGGCACCACATTCCAGTGTTCCACGCCCCACAATTTTCCGGTCCGGCCCAGACCCGTCTGAACTTCGTCTGCAATCAAGAGTGTCCCATAATGTTTTGTCGCCTCTCGAATGCGCGGCCAGAAATCATCAGGGGGAACAATGCCGCCGGCTTCGCCTTGAATCGGCTCAAACAGAACACCAGCAACGCCAATGCCAACCTTGTCACAAATCTCCAATTGGCGTTCGACTGCATCCGCATCGCCAAACGGGACATGATACACCGGCCCCCCATACAATACACCAGGTGGTTGGCGATAGTCAGACTTACCCATCATTGAGAGCGATCCCATTGTCTTGCCATGGAAAGCCTTGACGGCGACAATAAAGGCCGGCTTCTGGGTATACATCTTGGCCAGTTTGATGGCGCCTTCAATCGATTCGGTGCCGCTGGCGCAGAAGAAGGAATATTTGATGTCACCGGGGGTGATCTCAGCCATCAAGCGCGCCAAGACGCCGCGCAACGGATCAATCAGTTCCTGGCTGGGCATTGGGGTACGCTTCAACTGTGAAGCCACAACCGAGACAACATCCGGGTGACTCCAACCATGGTTCATCATGCCATAGCCGCCCAAAAAATCAATGTACTTGCGGCCTAGAACATCCTCAAAGGTCGCCCCGCGGCCGGTCCACTCGGTAGCCGCCCACTGTCCGGCCTCGGTCACCGACTTGCGATACTCCAGCCAGCCCTTGTTAAAGTGCTCGGCAAAGTTGTACAGTGATTCGTCAATAATCCACTTGCCCACCTCATCAGGAACGCGTTCCTGGTGAATAATGTCTATCCACTTTCGGGAATATTCCAAGGCAGCATGCAAATTTTGAGGCATATTCATCTCCTTTATTTATTTCTTATCATCAAGAATGCAATGAAACCTACCTAGAAGCAAACAATAGGCACCTCCTTATTGAGTTGATTTCTTTGAATGTCATTTTGGGGCATCTTTGGCATCTGAGTTCGGTAAACAAGGAACGCGCCACTGATAAATGTCGCGCACCACCATTGGGACAATTGATGTGGTCGTTTTGCGAACGCCTGGCATCTTCCCAATAATCTCGGTTGCAATGTGATAGACCTCAGCCGTATCCTTGGCCACCACCTGGACAGAAATGTCTTGCTCGCCAATGGAACACGCCAGGTAAGACACAAAGTCAAATTTCGATAATCGGTTGACCACGTCTTGTATTTGAGGTGGCTCAACTTCCACAAATACATCCGCTATCACCGAGAAACCAAATTTGCGCGGATTGGCAACGGCGCTGATACGAATCAGGCCGTCGGCTACCATCCGATCAATACGGTAGCGAACGGCCCGTTCTGATGTGTCACCAATGCGGCGCGCAATTTCAGCCGCGGGCATGCGCCCGTCTTCCATCAAAAGTTCGATAATTTTCAGGTCGGTTTTGTCGGTTTTGTACATTTTTTCTTAATTTTATGGTTTTTTACGACAGATGCAATATACTCTACTCCTAAAGAGGTGTGAGTTTCAAGTGACATTTGTCATGTTTTTAGAAAATTCTGGCTTTCCAAAAGCAGGCAGTCTCCCTCTAAAGTGTTGTTCAATGCTTTTCTGCCACAAATGACACCAATTCCACAAAAAATGCTCTGCAATTCGCGATTCTTCGCGAAATCAGTAATCACAAAAAGCAGCGACCACCTAACCCAATGGTCGCCGCTTGATTTGTCAGGCTGTAAAAAGAGTCTTGTTTTTCGAGATTAGAATTTACGCGTCCACTCCTTGGGCCAGCGCTCGATGACGACTTTTTTCTGGGTGAAGAACTCGACCGCGTCCATGCCCTGACCGTGCAGATCGCCGAAGAACGATTCTTTCCACCCGCTGAAGGGGAAGAACGCCATCGGCGCCGCCACGCCGATATTGATGCCTACATTGCCAGCCTGCACCTCGTAGCGGAACTTGCGCGCCGCAAAGCCGGAGGATGTGAACAAACTGGCCTGGTTGCCGTACACGTGACTGTTGGCCAGGGCAATCGCTTCGTCAATCGTGTTGACGTGCATCAGCCCCAGCACCGGCCCGAAGATTTCCGTTTTCCACAATTCGTCGCCCGGCTGGACATCGGCGACAATCGTCGGGCGGACAAACGCACCCTTCTCGTACCCTTTGATCACCGTACCCCGTCCGTCCACACACACTTTTGCGCCGCCCTGCGAGCCAGCCGTGATGAAGTGTTCAATCCGGCTCTTGCTGGCCTGGTTGATGACCGGACCCATCTGCACGCCAGCATCCAAACCATACCCAACTACCCGCGACGAGGCGGCATCGCAAATTAACTCGGTGAACGTATTACGCGCCTCGCCCACCGTCACGGCCAGCGAAACGGCCAGGCAGCGTTGACCGGCGCAGCCGAATGCCGAATCGGCGATGATTTTGGTGGCCATTTCCATATCTGCATCCGGCAGGACAATGACCGGATTCTTCGCCCCGCCCTGGGCCTGGACGCGCTTGCCATTTTCGGCAGCGCGGCGATAGACATACCTGGCCACCGGCGTCGAGCCGACAAAGGTAATGGCGCGAATATCCGGATGATCCAGAATGGCATCCACCGCTTCTTTGGCGCCATTGACCAGGTTGATAACGCCCTTTGGCAATCCGACCTGCTCAATGAGTTTGAAAATCAACTGCATGGTCAACGGGACTTTTTCGGAGGGCTTGATGATGTAGGTGTTGCCGCAGGCAATGGCATAGGGCAGGTACCAGAACGGGATCATGCCCGGGAAATTAAACGGGCAGATGGTGGCGCACACTCCCACCGGCTGGCGGATCATAATCTCATCAATGCCGGGAGCGATGTCTTCGGCAATTTCGCCCTTCGACAGAATGGGGATGCCGCAAGCAACCTCCACATTTTCAATGGCACGCACCATCTCGGCTTTGGCCTCTTCAAACGTCTTCCCGCACTCCATGACGATCGTGCGAGAAATCTCGTCCATGTTGGCCTTCATCAGGTCGCGCAATTTGAACAGGTACTGGACGCGCTCTTGGGCCGGGGTGCGGCGCCAGGCCGGAAGGGCCTCCGAGGCCGCTTTGGCCGCGGCAGCCACATCGTCCGCGCCGCAGACGGGAGTGCGCCCCAGCAATTCGCCGGTAGCCGGGTTGATGACATCCAGATACTCGGCTACCTTGGGTTCCACCCATTCGCCGTTGATATAGTTCAAAATCGTTTGCATACACACCTCTATACTGATTTATTTGACCTGTTTGTCGGCCACTTCGAGCCCCTTCTCTACCAGCGCCAGCCCTTCGTCCAGTTGCGCTTCGGTAATGCACAGCGGCGGGACGACAAAGACGATGGTGCCCATGTCCTTTTTGGCCATGATGAAGGTAAAGAGGCCGTTTTCTTTGAGCACTTTGCCCACTTCGACCATGACAGGCGGATCGAACGGCTCTTTGGTTTCGCGGTTCATCACCAATTCAATCGCCGAGAACAGGCCAATGTAGCGTACATCGCCTACGGAGGGATGACGAGCCTTGATTTCCTCCAGCCGCTTGCCCAGATACTGCCCCACTTTAGCGGCGTTCTCGATGAGATGGTCTGTCTCATAGACCTCGATGGTAGCCAGCGCCGCCGCCAGCGCCAGGGCGTGGCCGTTATAGGTCAGACCGGCGTAAAGGTATTTATCGTCGAAGAATTTCGCAATCGGCTCTGAAACGATGCAAGCGCCCAGCGGCACGTATCCGCTGGTGATGCCCTTGGCAGTCGTGATCATATCGGGGACGACGCCCCAGTTGTCCACCGCGAACCATTTTCCGGTCCGGCCCCAGCCACTCATCACTTCGTCTGAGATGAGCAGAATGCCGTATTTGTCACAAATTTCTCGCACACGCGGCCAGTAATCGTCCGGCGGGATGATGATGCCGTTTGAGCCGACCACGCCTTCCATGACGATGGCGGCAATTTTATCCGGACCTTCGTAGTGGATGACCTCTTCGAGATGGCGAATGCACTCGCGGTGGCAGGTTTCTTTCTTTTGCCCAAAGGGACAGCGGTAGCAGAACGGGTCAAGGAAATGCACCACACCGGGCATGGCCGGTTCGACCGCCAGACGGCGGTAATCGCCAGTGAGGGCAATCGCGCCGTGAGTCGCGCCGTGATACGAGCGGTAGCGGGCCAGAATCTTGTGCCGGCCGGTATAGAAGCGCGCCAGTTTAATGGCGTTTTCGTTGGCTTCTGCGCCGCCGAGCGCAAAAAAGGTCTTCTTGAGATTGCCGGGGGTGACTTCGGCCAGTTTCTTCCCCAGCCGGGCGCGCACCTCGGTCGTATTGCCGGGGTGGACAAAACATAGTTTGGCGGCCTGCTCCTGAATGGCTTTGACCACCTTCGGGTGTTGGTGGCCGATATTGGTGTTCATCAATTGCGAGGAAAAGTCGTAGTAACGCTTCCCGTCGGTATCCCAAAAGAAAATTCCTTCCGCTTTTTCAACCGGTATAGGATTCACCTGGGCCTGCACCGACCAGGAGAAAAAGGTATATTCCTTGCTCATTTGCACAATTTCATCTGTAGTTAGGCTGGGCATATTTGCTCCTTTTCAACAAAAGAATCTCCTGCCAAAACTTGTCAAACACAAAGGTCACGAAGGAACACAAAGGAAAATTATGTTCTTTCCTAACTTTCGTTTACTTTGTGTCCTTTGTGGTTAAAACCCTTTTTGCAGTGGAGTTCGTGTTGGCAGATCTTGCTTGTAATAGTAGGTCACGCTTAAAGCGTGACCTACCTTAAGTTACCGTTTCACAGCCTTGACCGCATCGCGGAAGACGTTGAGGGTATCGTCAATGTCCTTTTCGCTGTGGGCATAGCACAGGAACCAGGGTTCGCGCGGGTCGTGGTCGGGCATCACGCCGCGTTCGATGGCGGCCTCCACCAAGGCCAGGTAGTAATCTTTGTCACTCTCGTTCCAGTCGCGCTGACAGGTCACCTTTTCCACACCCACCGAGAAGGAGAACATGGCCGGATAGCCGGAAAAGACGACCGGAATGCCGGCTTCCTCAAAGATCTTCTTCAAGCCGGCCATGAGGCGCTTGCCACGCTGTTCAATCGTCTTCAAAATCGGCTGTTCCTGCAACAGGGTGAGGGTGGCCCAGGCCGCCGCCACGCCCGGCTTGTTGTTGGTATAGGTGCCGCCCTGCGCCACACCATGCCCAATGATGGACATGATCTCTTTCCTGCCGCCAAATGCCGCCACCGGGTAGCCGTTGCCCAGGGCTTTGGCATAGGTCGCCAGGTCGGGTTTGATGCGGTAGTATTCCTGCGCGCCGCCGTTCGCAATGCGGAAGCCGGTCTTGACCTCGTCCAGGATGAAGACGCAGCCATATTCTTCGGTGCGCTTGCGAATCAGTTCCAGGAAGCCCTTTTGCGGTTCAATCGCGGCGCAGTTGCCCTGGCACGGTTCGGTAATAACGGCTGCAATCAGGTGACCGTAGGACTTCATCACCCGCTCAAAGCCTTCAAAATCGTTGAACGGCAGGGTGATGAGTTTCTCGCCCAAAACGCGCGGGATGCCCGAAGAGGCGGGAACCGGGATTGGACTGCGAGCATTGCCATACGATTCGGCCGGGGCATAGGTGGACCACAAGGTGTAATCATGGAAGCCGTGATAGTTGCCTTCAAATTTGAGGATGATTTCGCGGCCGGTGTAGGCGCGAGCAACGCGGATGGCATGCATGGTCGCCTCGGTGCCCGAACAGGCCAGGCGCGCCATCTCCACCCCGGGGCACATGGCTACAATTTTCTCCATGACCTCCACTTCCAACTCGGTGGTCATGGCTGCCAGAGTGCCATACTCGATTTCTTCTCGCACTTTGGCGTTAACCGTCTCGTCGGCGTGACCGATGATAATCGGCCCAAACGCCAGACGATAGTCAATGTACTCATTGCCGTCCACATCCCAGATGTGGCCGCCTTTGGCTTTCGCCAGGTAGGGTGTAATCCCCTCGCCCCAGTAGCGGAAGTTCGAGTTGACGCCCAGCGGCACGACTTTTTGGGCGCGCTTTTGAAGCGCGCGGCTTTTGGAAAACTTCTCAAACATAATAAACCTCCTGTGGAACTTTACGGATTCAAAAAACTTATTCGGCTGTATCTACCTCCACCAAATCTGGTGGAATACGCCATTGATGGACATCTTTGAGCACTTCGGGCACAATGTTGGTGGTGGTCTTGCGAACGCCGGGGATTTTGGCTATTACGTTGGTCACAAAGCGATAAATTTCCTCGGCACTGCGTCCCACCACCTGAATGCTGACATCGTTTTCGCCGATGGAAAAAGCCACATAACAAACGTTTTTTAGTGTGGCAGCGGCCTGCGCTACTGAGGTAATAGAATCGGCTTCTACTTCCAGCCAAACATCTGCATTTGCCGTCAAACCCAAGGCTTTGGGATTCACCACCGCTGTGACGTTGATAACTTTTTCCTCGATCAAACGCTCAATCCGATAACGGATTACACGTTCGGTTACCCCCGGCAAACGACGCGCTATTTCAGAGGCCGAAATTCGGCCATCTTCCATCAAAATATTGACAATTTCCAGGTCTGTTTTGTCAATTTTATACATATTATTATTTTTTAATTTCCGTTTTTTACAATCTCACTATACTACAAATAAATCACAAGCGTCAAGCATTTCAACAGGAGCAGATGTCACAAAAAATCCAACAAAAAATCACGTTGACGGATATGGTAGGCATAGGTATAATGATTTTTTGGCGTCATTACCCCCAAAAGAGTGCCTGAAGGTTTATTGAATGACCCTGATCTTCTATGCTGGTTCCGGCAGGCAAAATGGGCCAGGTAAGCCGCTATTTTCTTGGCATCATTACGATTTTTAGGAGAGTGGCATATGACCACAACTAGCGAAACTATTTCTTCCCTGGCACCCAAAACCAAACTTCAAGGTACTGTTACGAAGACTACACTGGCAGGAATCGTGGTAGACGTCGGCATGGAATTGCCAGGCGTTGTTCACATCTCACAGTTGCGCAAGGAGCCGGTCAACCGCGTGGAAGATTTTGTGCAGGTCGGGCAGACCGTAGAAGCCTGGGTGCGACGTGTGCGCAAAGACCGTATCGAAATGACCATGATTGAGCCCCTGAAACTTGAATGGTCTGAAATGAAACCAGAAATGCTTGTCAAAGGGAAAGTTGTGCGGGTTGAATCTTACGGTGCATTTGTTGACATCGGTGCAGAACGGCCAGGGTTGGTTCACGTCAGCGAATTAACACGCGGCTATGTCAAATCAGCCAATGAAGTAGTTAAAGAGGGTGACGAAGTTGAGGCAATCGTCCTGGATGTTGACCGTAAGAAGAAACAGATTCGCCTCAGCATGAAAGCCTTGCAGCCAGAGGTTGTCGAGGAAAAGCCGGCCAAAAAAGAAGAACGCAAAAGCAAAGGGAAACGCGGCGCTAAATCCAAGGCAGAGGAAAACGAAACGCATCCTGCTGTTGAGATAGAGCCAACTGTCATGGAAATTGCCTGGCGCGAAGCCCTGGAAAAGGCTCAGGCTCGTAAAAATGGCGAAAAGGTCAAGCGTTCGAAATCGAGTGTCAGCCAGGAGCAGGAAGAAATTCTAAGTCGCACGCTGAAGAGCCGCCTGCCAACCGCATAGAGAACGCCGTCTGATAAAAGAAGCAACCAAAAGACCTGAAACAAAGCGATGACCATCCAGAGCGGTGGTTATCGCTTTGTTTGTTTTTTGTAATGGACGTAGGATGACGGATGGTCTCCCTATGGCATGTTGATAAACTGCGAGATGGATGCTCAGCCAATCTAAATGCTCAAGGACAAATTGCCTGCATTCTCCGTCTATGCATCTCTTTTGGCCATCTCTTTCAAGTACTTGTCGCGGTTAGCAGAACGCGCCGTCTTGCCGCTGCTGGTCTTGATAATCCAGGGTGGTGAAACAAGGTAAACATTACGCAATGCAATTGCAGAATTACGCGTTACCGCCTGACGAACGGCATCTGCAATCTGTTGGCGCTCCGGCCCATCCTCTGTGTCCACTTCTGCCACCAGGACCACATCCTCGGTGCCGGCTTCCTCATTGTAAATTCCAAAAGCCACTACCCGTCCTGGGTGCACACCAGGCACCTGACTGGCGATGGATTCCAAATCTTGGGGATAAATGTTCTTTCCGCCCACAATAATCATGTCCTTCTTGCGGCCAGAGACGAAAAGTTCTTCTCCCACCAGATAGCCGTAATCGCCGGTCAGATACCAGCCATCTCTGGTAAAGGCTTTTTGGGTTGCATCTGGCCGATTGTAATAGCCGGTCAACATACAATCACTGCGCAAGGCAATCTCACCCACCACGCGTTCCGGCACGTCTCGATGTTTATCGTTCAATACACGGACTTGCGTATTGGAAATAGCCCGTCCTGAGGACATCATCTTAAGCGCCGGGCGGCCGTCCTGCGCCGGGCGCGCCACCCGCTCGGTCAGGTAGGCTTCGCTGTCAATCTCTTCTACAACTGGCTGGGAATTGAGGTTGCTTTGGGTCACGCCAAAGACGTTCTCTGCCATTGCATAGCAGGTTTGCAGGGCATTGAGCCGCAGACCATAGGATTTAAAGCGCTCATAGAACAGTTGATGGCTTTCCCAGCGTACCGGCTCTGAGCAGTTGATAACAGCCCGCCAGGAGGAAAGGTCCACCCCTTCCAGTTGCCGGTCACGAATTTTCTGCGCGCAGAAGTTGTAAGCAAAGTTTGGCAGCCAGGAAAGCGTGCCCTTGTATTCCGAAACAGCCTGCATCAAGCGATAAGGCGCCCGCACCCAGTCAAAGGGTGAAAGAAGCACCAGTTTGACATCTCGCAAAACAGGCATCAGAAAGCCGGCAATCAACCCCATATCATGGTAAAGCGGAAGCCAGGAAACGATCACATCTTCAGAATTTAACCCAAGTGCCTGGCTATACGCATCCAATTGATTCAGTACAGCGCGGTGAGAAAGCGCCACCCCCTTTTGCAGACCGGTAGTGCCGGATGAATGCTGAAGCAGAACAATATCGTCTGGAGAACGCTCCAGTCCAGGCAGCCGGCTAAGGTCCGGTTGGAACCTGGAGGCCATACCGCCCGTATTAAGCACTGCCCTCACCGAGTCTCCCTGTTTCAATGCAGAGCGCACTTCCGCTTCAAATTCCGGATAAGTCACAATGGCCGACGGGCGGGTAATCCCAATCAAGGCTGACAGGTCGGCGCGATAACGTTCAGGGGAAAGTTTTTCGGTCAGGAACGGCATAATGGATGGAATCTGCCCGCCCAGAACAGCGCCAAAGAAAGAATAGATCAAGTCTTCCCCATGCTGAAGAATCAGGATGACCACCTCGCCCGGTTGGATTCCGGCCTGATGATAAGCCTGAGCGTAACGGCTGGCCCCTTCAAGCAGGTCACGGCTCGTTACCAGACGATCGGGCTGGCCAGCATGCTGGACGACGACTGCCACCCGATCGGGGTCGCGCTGATAGGACTGCAAGAGGATATGCGTCAGTGTCGTCATCGGCGCGCCTCAATTAAGGAAATTAGTTGCTCCAGGTTGTCAAACGTATCGGCGTTCAGTTCTGTATCGTCAATGTGAACGCCAAATGTGTCCTCAACAAAGAGAGCCAAATCCACCAGGCTGAACGAATCAATCAGTCCGCCAGAAATCAGAGGTTCTTGTAGGTTGAGAGAACGACCGGGTTGTTTCAGGATTTTGGCCGTGATGTATTCGGAGAGGGTGTTGAACATAGCATCGTCCATAGAATTGACTCCTAAAGAATAAAAGTTAGTGTTGCTGACACGCGATGGCAAGGATGTGTTTGGCCAGCACTTCAGCCATCATCTGCTCGCCTGCAGGTGTTCGATGAAAAACGGTATTGGTAAACTCTGTTGGGGGTACCAAATCCCATAAATCCAAATAATATAAATGGTTTTCAGCGGCCTGTGCGGTCAGGGCAGTGCGATACTGGTCGTAAGCCCAACGCGGGTAATGCAGGTTATAACGAACTCCCGTCTTACTAGGCTGAATACAAATGGGCTGGTTAACATACAGGACTGGCGTTGCTCCGGCAATTTCTTGGGCAACTTGCAGGTAATTCAGGTTGGCATACCCACTCAGTTCAGCAGGAGGGGAAATTTCCAGAAATTGCAGGTCCTCACCGGCTTGTTGTTGGTAGATTTTCCGCCGCCCGGCATAATCTCGAATCTCATCTGTCCCCATGGCCAGAGAGGCGATTCTGGACAGGTTCAATTTGACTACCAGACTCAACGTCCGCCGCTGACCAATCAGGGTACGCTGCCAAAACGTCGGGCGCGTGTCTGCCGAAAGCACTTTAGCGTTCAATAGTGGTAAATGATAGTGGTCAACCAGTGCACGAGCGCGGGCAGGGTTGCGATTAATGATGTCAATCTCCTGACGTTCGGCTGTAAATCCCAGCAAAGTAAACGGCCAGATAATCAGGTCTGGCTCATATTTTATGGCCTCGGCCATGAGAAGTAAATCCTTCACGCCAGAGGTAAAAGGGTAACCCAAATTGTAAACCACCACCCGCTGACCAGCACAAGTGTGCAACTGCCAGGCGTTGATTCTGGCTTCCAGGGTGTCTTCGGGTTTCAGAATCACGCCCCAGGTGGACGAATCTCCAATCAGGACAACCCGATACTCGTCCTCAGTTTTAGGGTGGGAAGATATGGTATGAGACTTAAACAACAAGTCAATATCGGCCGTTAAGAAACGCTGAAAGCCCATTCTGCCCTGAACCGTGAGGGCAGGCTGCCAGATGGGAGGAAAGCGCCGCGCCTGACGAAAGATGAGCAAGCCGGCCGGCTCTGAAACAAAAAAGGCAAAAAGCAAATTGGCTGCTCCAAAAAGCAGCAGGGCTTTGAACAAAACCCATTTCGGGCGGACAACTGAACGGTCGCGTTCGTACATGCAATGCCTCAGGGCTGGGGGCAGGATTGGGTCAAAATAATCTCAGCAATTTTCTGCGCCAGGCGTTGTTCCCCCTGCGGCGTGCGATGGAAGGGGGTATCAGAAAAGTCGGTAGGGGGCAAATAATCCCAAAAGTCATAGTATGTCCACTTTCTTTCGGCTGCAATCTCTGCAATTCGGTTACGATACTGGTCGTAGGCCCAACGCGGGTAGTACAGGTTATAGCGGGCGCCCGTTGACAGTCCTCTGCCAATCGGTTCATTGACATATACAATTTTTACTTGACGAGAAATCTCCTCTGCCGTATCCAGCACATCAAAACTGGCATAGGCTTTCAATGCTGCCGGCGGGCGGACACCAAAAAAGGCGGGATCTTCGCTGGAATAGGTGGTTGAAGCCTGAGGCCGCGGTTCTTTCAAGTCCGGCACATCCGTCCCCAGCATAGACAACATCCATTGTGATAAATTCAAACGGACAAGATGGTTCAATTCCTGGCGGCGGCCAATGAGTGTGCGCTTCCAAAAAGTAGAGAGGAAGCCAGTCAGATGTTCAGCAGGCGAGATATTTTCGGTCTCGGCCACGCTTTTGTCCAATCTTTCCTGATTTTCGGCAACAAAGAAAAGCCGCTCGCGGCGGTGGGTAAATCCAACCAGAGAAAAGAACCAAATAGCCAGGTCTGGTTCATAATCCAAAGCCTCAGAAAGGATAATCATATCCTTAGGGGCCGATCCAAACTCGTAACCAAGGTTGTAAACAACAATCCTCTGTCCCAGACAAGTATGCAAGTCCATGCCATTGATGACAGCGGCCATTGTCTCCTGTGGGAAGAGGGATACGCCCCACACTGACGAGTCGCCAATCAGCACAACGCGATATTCATCATTCGCCCGCGGGGCAGAGATGCGATGCGAGCGAAACAGCAAGTCCAAATCGGTAAGGTAGGTGCGTTGGAACACGCCTTCATTCAATTCTGCAACCGGTTCCAGAATCACGGGGAAACGCAGGGAATCCCGCCGCCAGACAAAATCGTCCAGAGACGGATTCACAGTCGCAAAGCATACATTCAGCACTACAAAAATCAACAGGGCTTTGAGCAAAACCCATCCAGGATGAACAGAGCAGTCGCGTTCGTACATGAGATGCCTCAAGGCTGGGAGCAGGATTGTTCCAGGATAATCTCGGCAAACTTTTGCGCCAGGCGTTGTTCACCTTCCGGTGTGCGGTGAAAAATGGAATTGGAAAACTCGGAGGAGGAAAGGTAATCCCACAAATCCACATACGTCCAGCCATTTTCTCGCGCCATTTCGCCCAGGGTCAGGCGATACTGGTCATAGGCCCAATGAGGGTAATGGACATTGTAACGCACGCCTGTACGACCGCCGGGTTGAATACAGGTCGGCTCGTTGACATAAATCAACCGCGCATTCCCAGCCAGGCGGGCAGCAATTTTCAAACCATCCAGGTTGGCATACGTTTCCAGGTCGGCAGGCGGAAGGAAACCTCGAAAATCCAGGTTATCCATCACCGGTGAACGACAGGCTCTGGCGTTATCATCCACCGCGCGCGGTTCATCTGTCCCAAGAACGCGCAGCATAACTTCCGAAAAGTTTAGCCGCAGAGCAAGATTCAACTCACGCCGGCGCCCAATAAGCGTGTGGTTCCCAAACGAGTCAATGTGCGGCGCAAGTCTAATTTCCGGCTTCAGGCCGTAGGTCTCCTTCAAATATTTGAGTCTGGCCGGGTTCTCAGCCACAAAGTCAATCTTCTGCCGCTCTGTGGTAAAGCCAATCAAGGAAAAAGACCAGATAATCATATCCGGCTCATACTTCATGGCCTCGCTCAAGATCATCAGGTCTTTGGTGGCCGACAGAAAAGGATAGGAGAGATTGTAAACCTTCACCTTTTTCCCGGCGCAGGTGCGCAGGTTCATGTGGTTAATCAATGCCGACGTGGTCTGCTCCGGCAGGAGATAAGCCCCCCAGCCGGCCGAATCTCCAAGTAAAATCACGCGATATTCGTCTCTTGCTTTTGGCTGAGATGAAATCTCGTGGGCATGGAATAACAAGCCAAGGTCTGAAATCATAACACGGCGGAAGCCTGTCCCGCTTTCGTCCTCTGCTCCTAAAGCCGGTTCCCAAATGGAGGGGAAGCGCGGGGCGTGGCGGAAAAGGAGCAAACTCCCGACCGGCGGTCTGAGCCAGGCAAATAATAAATTGGCCGCCAAAAAAAGCAACAACGCCTTCGATAACACCCGCGCGGGAACAGGCAAGGGATGCCGAAAAGCAGACAAGTTCATCTCCCGGCTACACCTAGCAGGATACCAAAAACACGCGGGACAGCCTCAACCGGCAAAACGAAAAGCACCCAGCCAAGAGCCACATAGTGAAAAGTCAGCACAACCCCCAGAGCGTATAAGGCCTTCTGCCGCCAACCCGAATCCGCCCAGCGGCTGGCATAAGGACGTACGAATTCGCTCCAGCGGTTTTGGATGAAGAGACCGATTCCATGCCACAGGCCCCACAGCACGAAGTTCCAGGCAATGCCATGCCAAAGGCCAATCAATAGCATGGTGCTGACCTGTGTGATGAGAATCATCAGCCAGACCGGCAGCGTGGAGGTTGAGGCCCTCAAAGCGCGCGTGAGCGGATTGAAAAAATAGGCGCGAAACCACTGCGTCAGGGTCATATGCCAGGAGTTCCAAAATTGGGCCAGATTGGGTTTTAAATAGGGCGCTGCAAAGTTCTCCGGCAGGCGGACGCCCATCAGCCGTCCCAGGGCAATCGCCAAATCGGTATAACCGCTGAAATCAAAATAGATTTGGAAAGCGTAGGCATATACTGTCAACCACATCCAGCCGGTTTGGTTGACCTGGACTGCAAAGACCTGGTTGAGCGCCAGAAAGGCCAGGGCATCGGCCAGGACAAATTTTTTGAACAAGCCAACAAAAAAGCGCTGACCCGCAAACAGCCAGCCATCTGCATCAAGAGGCTGTGGACGGCGTATATCCTGCACAAAACGTTCAGCGCGGTCAATCGGGCCGGCAGAGAAGGCAGGGAAAAATACAGCATAGGTGACATACTCGGCCAGCGTCAGTGCCGGCAGGCGTCCGAGTTGACGGTCGCGGAAAGTATGCAACAGGCGAAAAGCGATATACGAAAAACCCAGCCAGGAAAAGGCAACCCGTCCGCCATCTGTATCCACCCCAAAGCGGGAGGCCGCCTTCAACAAAATCCATTCCAGCAGACCAGGCGCTTTAATAACAACAAAAAGCAAGATAATGCCAACGCCTGCCAAACCCAGCAACAGGCTTCGCCGGGAGGCAAGGAAATTAAGCGCCAGGCCAACCAGCAGCAATGCCGCCAGGAAAACCACCGTCAGGTGCAGGCGCGGGGTGACAAAGCCAAACAACCGCTCGAGACCTGCATAGCGGCTGACGTCTACCAGCAAGACCGCCCCCGCAATCGCCGCCCAGGCTGGCCAGTTTTGCCGCCAGGAGCGTGTTTCGGGGGCAGCGGTCAGAAACCAACCGATTACCGCCAGCGCCAGGGTAGCAGAAGCCAACCAGAAGCCGCGATTCGAGCCGAAGAGTTCCACATCCGGTTGCAGCCAGTAGATGACAATAACGCTGGCAATCAACATCCCGTAAAGACGGCCGCGGCGCAAAAGGCCAATCATCAGCGCAAGCGCTGTCAGGACAAGAATTTGGATGATAGACATTTAGAACCCCTGATAAATCCACGTGGGCGTGGTATCTACGGTGAAAATGGTGAGGGCAATTAAAATCAGGCACAACAAAAGTGCCAGCAGGTTTTCACGGGAGAAAATTTGTGCAAAGATTTTTTTCATGTGTTCACCTCTGTGGGCACGAGATTGTCAAAAGCGCCGGCGCCAGGGCGTCTGCCAGGAGCAATTCCCCTTCTGCCGAACGGTGAATGGGGTTATCGCTAAAACCGGTAGGAGGAAGCAAGTTCCAAAAATCCAGGAAGACATATCCTTCTTCTTCCATCCACTCCTGCAATTGATTTCGGTAAGCATCGTAAAACGGCCGGGTGTAACGGGAGTTGTAATCTGCTTCCGGGTCATCTGGATTGAGAATGAAAATAGGCTCGTTGACAACCGCCATTTTGACGTCACCGGCCAGGGAATAGCCCGCCTGCAAAACCGAAAAATCCCAGTCACTCCAAGAGTTGGCCTGCTTTTGGGTCTTGGATGGGTTCTTTTCTGCCAGCCAGACAGGCTCATAAGATCGCTCATAGAAATCTACGCCGGTTGCCATCCAGCCCAGGCCATAGATTTGCAGGGTGATCATTTTCTTAAGGACCTGACGTTTGCCCCACAGTGTTCGCTCCCAAAGCGTAGGCTCAACCAGATGCCGTGCCACTTCTGGCTCCAGGTTATAGCGCTCAAACAGTTGCCGGGCGCGCCTGGAATGGGGGATGATCAGCGATTTGGCGCTGCTCTTATCCTGGAGGCTCATCGCGGTCACAAACCATAGCACCGCATCGGGTTCATATTTCAGCGAGTAGTCAAGAATCAGCAAATCCTTGACGACATCGGGCAAGGGATAGGCCAGGTTGTAAACGCGAATCTGCTTTCCATCACAAGTAACCAGATGCCTGGCGTTCAGTTGCTCGGTAAATATCTGTTTTGGCTGTAAATGAAATCCCCAATCGGCCGAATCGCCCAATACCACCACCCGGTATTCGTTGGCTGCTTTTTCCTGCGCAATGACATGCGCGGCAAACATGGCATCAAAGTCTTCAAAGACCGGCAGATTATGGGCAAAGTTATAGTACTCAGGCTGTTGTTCATAAGGCACGCGCAGCCTGCCGGGGACGACGGTATTGTAGAGTGATAGTTTGCCCCAGGGAATATCCAGCGCGGCAAAGGCAAAATTGAATGCAATGAACAGACCCATTGCTTTGAGAAGCAGGCGCGCCGGATTCACCCCGTTTTTCGACATCTCTATCCCATCTGCCGCAAATAGGCTTCCATAAAGCCATTCAGGTTGCCGTTCAAGACGGACTGGGCATTGCCCACCTCATACCCTGTGCGATGATCTTTGACCATCTGGTAGGGATGGAGCACATACGAGCGAATCTGGCTGCCCCACTCAGCCTTGGTATATTCCCCTCGCAAAATAGCAATTTCTTGCTCTTGTTGAGCCTGTTTGATTTCATACAGCCGCGCCCGCAAAACACGCATGGCGTTTTCGCGGTTTTGCAATTGCGAACGCTCATTTTGACAGGTGACCACAATGCCGGTTGGCAGGTGGGTCAGGCGGACGGCTGTAGCGTTCTTCTGAACATTTTGGCCGCCCGCGCCCGAAGAACGATAAATGTCTATCCGCAAATCGTTCGGGTCAATCTCGACTTCGGGGTCGTCCACGCCAATTTGGGGCAGAACCTCCACCAGGGCAAATGACGTGTGGCGGCGGTGTGCAGCATCAAAAGGCGAAAGCCGCACCAGCCGATGCACTCCTTTCTCAGAACGCAAGTAGCCGTAAGCGTAACGGCCATTGACAGCAATCGTCACACTCTTGATACCCGCCTCTTCGCCCTCGGTCAAATCGAGAATCTCGGTCTCGTAGCCGTTGGCTTCGGCCCAGCGCAGGTACATGCGCTCAAGCATCTCGGCCCAGTCCTGCGAATCGGTGCCGCCCGCGCCGGCATGGATGGCCAGCAAGGCATCTTCCGTATCATATTTACCAGAAAGCATCACGGCAAATGAGCGTTTCTCCAGTTCATGTTCAATGGCTTCTATCTCGGCTTCCAGTTCGGCGCGTAAACCTTCATCTGCCAGACGCGCCAGTTCAAGCGCATCGTGCAAACGGCGCTCAAAAGACCGCCATGAGCGGATATCTTCATCGAGTGTGCTGGCGGTCTTCATCACCCCGCGTGCATGCTCGGGGTCGTCCCAGAAATTTGGGGCCTCAATCTGCTTGTTTAATTCTGCCAGTTGCAATTCTTTAGTTGGGAGGTCAAAGACGCTCCAAAATTTGCGAGAGTATTTCCCCTGCCTGAGTCAAACGGTCAATCAAATCCTGCATGTTTCCTCCAGAAAATGAGTGCAGCGCTAGGCTTCAAAGTCGGCCAGAATGCCGTCCACAAAGGCCTCTGGATCAAAAGGCGCCAGGTCTTCGGGCTTCTCACCCAAACCGGCAAACAAAATCGGCAAACCGAGTTCGCGTTGAATGGCAAAGACCATGCCGCCGCGAGCCGAGGAATCCAGTTTCGCCAAAATAACACCGGTAACGCCAACGGCCTCCTTAAACTGCCGCGCCTGCTGAAGCGCATTTTGACCGGTCGTCGCGTCCAGCACCAGCCAGACAGCATGCGGTGCGCCCGGCAAAGCCTTGCCGACTACCCGATAGACCTTCTTTAATTCCTCCATCAGGTTATAGCGCGTGTGCAGACGTCCGGCAGTATCAATGAGGATGATATCCATCCCACGCGCCAAACCAGCCTGAACCGCGTTATAAGCCACCGCGCCAGGGTCAGCGTCCTGCTGTCCCGCCACCAGCGGGACCTGGAGCCTGTCTGCCCAAACCTGAAGTTGATCCACCGCCGCGGCGCGGAAAGTATCCGCCGCGCCCAAAAGTACGCGCTTCCCCTCATTCTGAAAGCGGTACGCCAGTTTGGCTGCGGTGGTGGTCTTGCCCGAACCGTTAACACCCACCAGCAAGATAACCGCCGGTGAAACATCCCAGGCAGGCAAAGCCGGCACGTCAAGGCGGGCGCGCAGTTCCTGCCGGAGATGAGAGCGAAGTTCGGCCATGCGTCTCAGGCCCAGGCTGCGCGTGATCCGTTGCAGGGAGCCGATGACGTCCGCCGTCGTCTCCATTCCAAGGTCCGCCTGAACCAGCAGCGTTTCCAAATCATCCCAGGTTTCGGCAGTGATCTCGGTCGCGCCAAAGACATCGGCCAGCCGGCCAAAAGCAGCCTTGCTGGTCTTTGCCAAACCGGTACGCCAACGGTTAAGAAATTCGGCCATAGCGGGCTGATTATATCACGGCAAAAGCGCCGGGCTTTTTGTGATATACTTCCACAAAATTGGTCACATTTCTCCCCGGATAGGTTTACATGAGCGACGATTGGAAAGAAATAACCGCTTTTTGGAAAGGCGGCATGGTCTTTACAGGTCAAAACAGCAGCGGCGGCCAGGTCCAAATGGGCGACTTAGAAGGTCAGCCGGGCATTGGGCCAATGCAACTGTTACTGGTAGCACTGGCAGGCTGTACAGGTATGGATATCATCTCTATCCTTGAGAAAAAACGCCAGAAGCCGGTGGATTTTCAGGTAAAGGTGCGCGGCAAACGAGCAGCGGACTATCCGATGATTTGGACAGACATTGAAGTGACCTACTTGCTATGGGGTGACCATCTGAAAGCAAAGGATGTAGAGCAGGCCATTCGCCTTTCAGAAGAAAAATATTGTTCGGTCGGCCTGATGTTGGGCGCCAGCGCCAGGATCACTTCATCCTATCAGATCTTGCCGCCCGGCTAAAAAGCAAATATTTATATATTGAAAGGATATGTTTTATGATTGATGAACCGATTCACGTGACCGATGCTGCTTTTCAAAAGACCGTGCTTGAGTCCACACTGCCGGTCATTGTAGATTTTTGGGCGCCCTGGTGCGCTCCCTGCCGCATGGTGGCCCCGATTCTGGATAAACTGGCAAAAGAATATGCCGGCAAACTGATCGTGGCCAAGGTCAACACCGATGAAGAGACAAAATACGCCCAACAATACGGCGTGCAAGGCATTCCAACCATGCTCTTCATTGCGGGCGGCAAGGTTGTGCATCAGCAGGTAGGCGCCATGCCAGAACGTATGCTGCGCGAGGCGGTGGAGCAATTCCTGGAGATTGCTGGACAGTCAAAGTAACGTCATGCTGTTGGGGAGGGTGCCATGAAAAGGCGTGTTTCCGTTTTCTTTCTTTTTGCAGTATTGCTGGTTTTGAGCGGCTGTTTACCGGCGGCCTCCCCAACGCCAGAGGAGGCCGGTGAGCCGACGGCCGATTTACAAGGCACGGCTCAAGCACTGGCCGAAATTATGGTCATGCAGACACTGGAATCCCTGCCAACGCCCACGCTGGTCCTGCCAACCGAGACACCCACGCTGGAGCCAATTATCCTGCCGGAAACGCCCACGCCCAATCTGCTGCCGCTTCTCACCGATTTGCCCACTACCTCAGTTACCCCTTCTACCACCCCCAAAAGCAGCGCAGCGGCATGGTCGTGTGATAAAATTCCTGACTTTGTGGAGCGTGGTATTCTCAATATCGAGAATGATACCCATAAGTCCATTTATATCTCGCTATTCGGACTTTCAAGACCGCACGAGTATCACGTCTGCTATGAATTTCCCTTGCGGCATTCCACCAGCCTGGAGATACCGCTAGGAAGTTATACATATGTCGTTGTAGTTGGCGGTGCAAAATTCAAAGGTACATTCGACTATAAAACAACCAATAAGATTGCAATGACGGTCTATAAAGACCGGGTTGCAATTCACTAAAGAAAAATTCACTAAATAACTAAAGAAGGTATTGCGAATCATGAAGAAAATTGCTTTCCTGATTATGATGGGCGCGCTGTTGTTGAGCGCATGTGGTCCGGCAACGCCGCCTCCAACCCCCACCATGAGCATAGCCGATATTCAGGCCACCTCGGTCAGCATGGTGTGGACTATGGTGGCCCAGACGCAGGCGGCCATGCCCACGGCCACCCCCCTGCCAACCGAAACCCCCACCCCCCTGCCGACCAACACGCCCTTCCCATCTCCGACGGGTAATTCATTGCTGGTCATCAATACCCCCACCACAGCCGCCAGCACTGGCGGGGGCGATCCCTGCAACGGGCCGTTGAACTCTTGGGTCGGCAAAAGCGGGCGTATGGAAATTGACAACCAGACTGGCGGCAAAGTGACCGTTACGTTGTTCATTAAATCCAATCGCGGCGGCGAATGCGGTTACAAGACCTTTTACCTGGGCAACAGCGTCGTTTTTGACCGCCCGGAATTGATGTGCTTCAGCGTTTATGCCTGGGTAACTACAAAGAAAACGACGTACACGCTGGAACGCTACGGGCTTTGCACCAACAATCCCGACAAATACACCGTCGTTTTGATGGAAAAAGGCATCAAGTTTGTAGGGCCGTAAATCGTCTTTCTGAAAGCAAAAAGTGTGTCTGTCGCCATGCTGCCGGCAGACACACTTTTTTTATTTTTCGCTTAAGCGCTCAATGCGCGCTCCCAAGGCGCGCAGTTTTTCGTCCACGCGTTCGTAACCACGGTCAATCTGACCCACGTTACGGATGACCGATTGTCCATCGGCCGCCAGCGCTGCCAGCACCAGCGCCATGCCGGCGCGAATATCGGGGCTTTCCATCTTCTCGCCCGATAACCGCGTTGGGCCGTTGACGATACAGCGATGCGGGTCGCACAACACAATTTGCGCACCCATGGCTACCAGTTTATCGGTGAAAAACATCCGGCTGGGATACATCCAATCATGGAAGAGGATGCTGCCTTTGGCTTGCGTAGCCATGACGATAGCAATGCTCATCAAGTCAGTGGGAAAGGCCGGCCAGACGTTCACTTTAATCGAGGGGATCGCATTCCCCAAATCCGGTTCAATTTCCAACCTTTGGCTGGCCGGGACAAGGAGGTCATCTCCATCTACAACCCAGTCAATCCCCATGCGATTCAGCACCATGCGAATCATATCCAGATATTGAACGCCAGCGCGGCGGATACGCACTTCACCACGCGTGACCACCGCCGCGCCGACAAAACTAATGACCTCCAGATAATCTGACCCAATGGTAAATTCGCCGCCATGCAAAGCGGGTACGCCCTCAATATGTAAGGTGTTAGAGCCGATATTCTCAATGCGGGCGCCCAACGTATTCAAAAAGTGACACAACTCCTGAATATGGGGTTCGGAAGCCGCATTGCGCAGGATGGTTGTGCCTTTGGCACATGCCGCCGCCATGATGGCATTCTCTGTACCGGTTACGCTGGCCTCGTCCAGCAAGATATCTGCCGCCTGCAGCCCATCTGCCTGAAAGGTAAACGTACTGCGGTCATAGACGACTTGCGCTCCCAGGGCTTGCAGGGCGAGGATATGGGTATCCACCCGGCGTCGGCCGATCACATCACCGCCAGGGGGAGGCAGGCGCAGTCCGCCGGAGCGCGCACACATCGGCCCGGCAAGCAAGATCGAAGCGCGAATGCGGCGGCACAAATCGGGGTCCAGGTCTGCAGGTCGAACGGTGCGGGCGGTAATCTGCCAGGTACCGGGAGCCAAATCAACGATTTCCACGCCCAGGCTCTCAATCAACCGGCGCATATCCTGCACATCGCGAATCGCGGGCACATTATGCAAAATCACCGGCTCATCTGTGAGCAGACAGGCCGCCAGTAAAGGCAGGGCAGCATTCTTATTGCCAGACGGGGCGACCTCACCGCTAAGCGGGACGCCGCCTTCGATGATGAACTTTTCCATGTGCAGGCACCTCCATCAGGATTGTAAGGCAGAAACGCCGATTCGCCAAGCCGAGAAGGAAGAGAGAGTGCTCTCAGCAGCAGGTCACGTTTGAAACGTAACCTGCTCTTGGTTCGCGCCGCAGTTGCCTGCCCTGGCGCTTGTCCAGGGGACAGGCTGAAAGCCGCACTATAGGATTACCCTTGAGAATCTATCACGACCGTAAAGATTTTGCACGGTGGTCAACCGTTCCTGGTTCGCTCCGCAGTTCAACTGCGGAGCAACGCTAGTTTGGTTGCGGCTTGCCGCACTATGAGAAAGCCATAGAAGAAAACAACCCTAGATTCTGTAGATGAGCCTCCTGAAAACGCACTGCTTGAGTGCCCACCGACATTACAGATTTATTATGTAGATTTAGCCCTTTTTCGTTATAATGTAAATATGAGTTATCTTGCCTTGCCTGTACTTTTGGCCGGGTGGGTTGCCGGTTTGGGGGTTAATTATCTGGCCGATGTTTTGCCGCGCACGCGGCGCTTCAGTCGGCCAGTTTGTCATCGCTGCGGTCAGCCCTGGACGAGCCGCGCTTACATCCTGATGCAGCCGCACCTGTGCGGCGCGCGGCGCTCCCTGCGCACATGGATCGTACAGGTGGTTTTCCTGGCAGCAGCCATCGCCCTGTGGCTAAATCCGCCCAAGGGACTGGGCTTTGGGTTAGGCTTGTTACTCCTGGCCTACCTGGGCGTGATTTTTGTGATTGATTTGGAGGAACGCCTCATCCTGCATCCGGTCAGTCTGGCAGGCATCGTCCTGGGCGGCGGCATCGGCCTTTACTTACACGGCTGGCGCGCAACCTTACTGGGTGGATTGGCTGGATTTGGAATCATGTTCTTCTTCTACCTGCTGGGGCTGGCTTTCACCCGTCTGCGAGCGCGGCGAATGCGGGCTACGGGTCTCGAACCGGACGACGAGGAGGCGCTCGGCTTTGGAGATGTGGCGCTTTCAACCGTTCTTGGCCTGACGCTGGGCTGGCCGCTCATCTGGTTTGGCCTCTTGTTGGGCATTCTGGCCGGCGGCGCTGTCAGCCTGATCATTGTCTTGATCTTGCTGATTGTACGCCGCTACCGTAAAAATGCGTTGATGGTTTTCATTCCTTACGGCCCTTATTTTGTTTTGAGTACCATCCTGCTCCTCTATCTGCCCAACTGGATTATCCAGGCGGTACCAAAGTAGGATTTTGTGTTGCCTGGACGTGATTAAATTTTTTATCAGAGATAGTAATCATGAAATCTTTCTTCTCACCCCGTTTGCGAAAGCGTACACCGGCCCAGAGCATGGTGGAATTTGCGCTGGTTTTGCCGATTCTCATGCTACTGGTTGTAGGATTGATTGAAGCCGGGCGGCTGATGTTCATTTACAGTTCCATCACTACAGCAACGCGCGCGGCCGTCCGTTACGGCTCGGCGACCGGCCTCAATGACAACGGCACAGCCTTGCGGTATCAAGATTGCGCCGGGATTCGCGCGGAGGCCAGACGCATGACGTTCATCTCCCCGCTTAGCGATGCAGACATCGTCATTGCCTACGACCACGGACCAGACACCAGCCCCTATGACACCTGTAACGGCGCTGTAGATACGAACGTCAAGGTCAATAACGGCGACCGGATTACGGTCACGATCAATTACCTGTACCAGCCCATGCTGCCGATCACACCCCTGCAAGGCTTCCTGATTAACGCCCAGAGTTCACGCACCTACCTGGTCAGCATTCAGGTGCTAGGTTCGCCGCCGCCCACCTCTGCCCCCAATCCTCCCACATCCACCCCAACGCCGATTCCTACGGATACACCCACGGCCACCGCGACAGCCACCGCGACACCCACGCCGCTCTTCTCACCCACGCCCTCAAACACGCCAACCATCACAGAAACGCCCACCATCACCCAAACGCCGACCGAGACCAGTACCCCCACTGCCTCTCCAACGCCGATGATTATCAATACACCAGCCTGCCAGTTAACCGGCAAATTCACCAACTACACCACAGACGGTTTCATCATCAACAACATTGGCGGGCAAACTGCCACGATTTCGCTCATCAAGATGCACTGGAATAACAAAAGTCATCCCAACCAGGCCCTCAAGAGCATCTCTCTACTCCCCCCCAGCGGCAATGCCATCTGGAGTGGCAGCACCAGATTGGAAGATGTGGTTATCAGCCCCAACAAAGGCAGCCGGACCATTTTGCCAGGCGAGACCAAGACCCTGATGTTCTCGTTCTTCAAAACACATGTCAACGATGGTAATGAGTGTGTCGGGATAAAGTTCCTGGAGGAGGGCTGCCCCTATCTGGTAGGCGGGCCGGGCAGTTTCTGCAACTCACCGCCGCCTCCACCAACGCCAATACCGTAGCCAAAGGGAAACGAGCATGAGACACGGATTTTTGAAGGAAGAGCACGGACAAAGCCTGGTGGAATTTGCCATCAGCCTGACGCTGATTCTGCTCCTGCTGGCCGGAGCAGTGGATTTTGGCATGGCCTTTTTTTCATTTATTGCACTGCGTGACGCGGCCCAAGAAGGTGCCTTGTATGGCTCCATGTCGCCCACAGATACCGCCGGGATCATCGCCCGCGTCCGCAGTGCTTCAAACCGACCGGTTGACCTGAGTGACGTAAGCAGCGTGCAGGTCACGACTCAGATCATCGGTCAAGCCTGCGAAGGAGGTGGAATCCAGGTAACCGTAGTTTATGCTTACCCACTGAGTATGCCTTTTCTTCCGGCAATTCTCGGCCGAAACGCTATTCCGATTCGCGCTAGCGTCACAGACACGATTTTACAGCCGACTTGCCCATAATCATTTTCTCTCCAGGAGGTACACCATATGAAAAACTATCGTTCAGAACGCGGCCAGGCGCTCATTTTGATTGTATTTGGCATTATTGCTATGGTTGGTCTGACTGCCCTGGCCGTGGACGGCGGCACGACTTACGCCGATCGGCGGCAGGCACAAAACGCGGCGGACAGCGCGGCGCTGGCTGCAGCGCTGGCCAAAGTGCGCGGCGACTCGCAGTGGCAGGCCAAAGCGCTGGCTAATGCTGCCACCAACGGCTATGCCAATGACGGCGTTACGAGCACGGTTCAGGTATACAGTCCACCCATCAGCGGGCCGTATGCCACTCATCCCAAGAAAAATGAGTATGTACAGGTCATTGTCACATCTCATATTGACACCAGTTTTGCCCGCGTAATTGGGATTGAACAGACAACCAATGTGGTACAGGCGGTAGCACGCGCCAAACCGCCCGAAGTGGGCGCCCTGTTCAACGGCAATGCAGTGGTAGGACTAGACCCTAACGGCCTCAGTTTCGATGCCTGGGGTACGTCGGACTGGTATATCTACGGCGGCGGGCTGTTTGCCAACAAAGATGCACGCGCAAAAAACAACAAGGATAATGTCCAGTTCCCTGATGGCCATTGCGTCACAACCGTGGGTACACCCTACTACTTCCGCTGCAGCCCACAGCAGGTTGGCGTCTCACAATACAAGTATCCGGATGATATCCGCCCCCTGCTCCCCCCCATCCCGCCCTGTGATGGAAGAGCCTATCGCGGCGCAGACGGGAAATTGCATGAACAGGTAGGCAAAGAGGGCCGCGGCAGCCGGGTTGATCACTTTGAAGACACTTATGCCCCCGGCCTGTATTGCATTGAGGACGCCGGCGGCAACATTCACGGCGGAATCATCGGTACCGGCGTTACCTTTTACATTTTAGACCAATCGTTTACGATGAAGTTCAACGGTCACGGCTATTTTGCTGCTTCGGCACCCACCAGCGGCCCCTATGCAGGTGTTTTAATGTTCTCGGATATCACGCCCAACCCCTGCACCCAAAATGTTGAATTCCGCGGTAATGGCAGCGCATCCAACGTTGGTACTATCTTCATGCCCTCGGCCTGCATTGACGATCGCGGCAACTCAGATGTCTTCGAAGACCGTACTCAGTTAATCGGCTATCGGGTCACATCCAATGGTACCGGGCAGGTGCGCATTCGCTATTCTGCAGACGACAATTATAAGAAGCCTCAGCCGCCCGCGGTTGAACTGGTAGAATAAAAGTGCTACAACTCAAATGCCGGAGGGCAAAATGCTTTGCCATCCGGCGCCAGGGCAGCAGTGCGGGCCAGGCAAAAGGAATTTGATCTATGAAAATGAAACGCTGTTTATATGAGCGCGGTCAGGCGCTGATCATTATTGTTTTTGGCATTGTTGCCCTGATTGGGCTGACCGCCCTGGCAATTGACGGAGGGCGCGCCTTTGCAGACCGCCGTCATGCCCAAAATGCAGCCGATACTGCCGCCCTGGCCGCTGCTCTTAAAAAAGCGCGCGGTGATTCCGCCAACTGGCAGAATGCCGGTTTTCAGCGCGCGGCCCAGAATGGTTACAATAACAACGGCACCACAAACATCGTCACCATCGTCAGCCCGCCAACAGAGGGACCTTATGCAGGTAACACCGAGTACATTCAAGTAACCATCGTCTCACACGTGCGCACCTACTTTGCGCCCATCATAGGCATTGATCAGGTCACCAACCGGGTGCAGGCAGTGGCGCGCGCCAGAGAACAAAAACTCGAAGAAATGTTCTTTGGCAACGCTGTGGTGGGCCTGGCACCGCACGAATGCAAAGCCGTCGTCTATCAGGGCAATGCCAACACCTTAATCACCGGCAGCGGGCTGTTTGTCAACTCCGACTGCTCATGCGCAGAGGGCGCAGCCTTCTTCAACAACAGCAGTGCCGCAGCACTGACCATCCCCACCGGCGGCCTGACCTCTGTCGGCTGCGTACAATACAAGCCCGGCGCTGTCAATGCAACCATCAATACCGGAGCAAGTCCTTTCCCCTACCCGCCGCCCTACGCCCTGCCAGATCCATCCAAGATGTGTTCCGGCACCGCCACCAAAAGCGGTAGCACGCTCTCTGGCGGATATTACAACGGTACTTTTCCACCCAGCGGTGTGACCACCCTGCAAAGCGGCGGCATCTTCTGTGTTAGCGGCGAATTTAAGATGAATGCCGGCGATACACTGACCGGGCATAACGTGGTCATCGTTATGTTGAGCGGTGATGTGACCTGGAACGGCGGCGCGACCATTACCCTCGATGCCCCCGATAGCGGTGAATACAAAGGCCTGCTGCTCTACATGCCTCTCAACAATCCCGGCGACATCCTCATTAACGGCAATTCTGATTCGTCCTTTACCGGCACATTCCTGGCACCGGCGGCAGATATTACCGTCAAAGGCACCGGCGGCGTCACCGGCATGAACAGTCAACTCATTGGCTATACGGTGGACTTGAGCGGCACCAGTGATACACGGATTCACTACGATGCAGCCGACAACTGGCAGGCGCCCATTCCGGCTTCAATTGAATTGACCCAGTAAAGACATTTCTCCTGCATCCTAGCCGGACCGACTCCAGTCAGTCCGGCTTTTTTGCAGTATAATGCCGCCACATTACAAAATCAGGAGAGATAAAACAAAAAGGGAAAGACAGCGCATGGACTGTTACCGTCTGATAGACACTGGCCAAGAGTGGTATCCAGAGTCGCCAACCCCCTGGCAAGCCAGGCTACCAGACCATCAGTTGACGAGGATGAGGGTTCTCTGCCTCGCGGCAGAGCCATTTCTGGCCAGATCGGTCAGAAGAAAATCGAGAGATCAGCGGATGCCCTCCGGGGGTGCCACCCCCCGATTTCTTTCCCTCCAGAACAAAATCCTGTAACAAAGCCGCCGGGCAACCGGCCGGACAAAAAACAGGAAGTGGCCACAAAAAAGCAGGGAAGAGAATGAGAACCATATACCTATTCTCTATCCTTTGTCCATTACTTGTACTTGATAAAACTGGAGGACTCCCATGTGTGGAATTGTTGGTTATATTGGCCCGCGTCAGGCAACACCGATTATCTTGAACGGTCTGAAGCGGCTGGAATATCGCGGTTACGATTCGGCCGGAATTGCCGTTCTACAGGATGGCAAAATCGAGGTCCGGCGCGACGCGGGGAAACTATCCCGTCTCAATGAACTGGTGGCTCAGTCGCCACTGGACGGCAACGTGGGTATCGGTCATACGCGTTGGGCTACGCATGGCGCGCCTTCGGCCCGCAACGCCCACCCTCATTTGGGCAGCACCGGAGAAGTCGTTGTGGTTCACAATGGCATCGTAGAAAACTTCCTGGAACTGCGAGATGAACTCAGCGCCGAGGGTGTGACCTTCAATTCAGAAACAGATACCGAGGTCATCGTCCATCTCGTCGAACATTATCTGGCCAGCGGAGTGGACCTGACGACTGCTGCCCGGCGCGCTTTCCAACACATGCACGGCGCCAATGTGGTTGTCTTGATGTCCACCCGCGAACCGGACAAAATTGTGGCCGCGCGGCTGGGCAATGCTGGCGGCGTAGTCGTCGGCTTCGGCGAAGGTGAAATGTTTGCCGCCTCTGACATCCCCGCCATCCTTGAACACACCCGCAAAGTGGTCTTTCTGGAATCGCGTCAGGTGGCTATCCTGACTCGGGATGGGATGCGGCTCGAAGGTCTCGACGGAGAACCGCTATCGTACCAGATTCAGACTCTGGCCTGGGATCCGGTCGCGGCCGAAAAGGGCGAGTACCGCCACTTCATGCAGAAAGAAATTCACGAACAGGTACGCTCGCTGACCGATACCTTGGCTGGCCGGGTAGATTTTGAGAGCGGGCGCATCCGCCTGCCCGAACTCAACCTGACGCCCGAACTGGCCAGGCGCATCTCAAAAATCGTCATCACAGCCTGCGGCACCGCCGCCTATGCCGGCATGGTCGGCAAGATTTTGATTGAACGCATTGCCCGCATCCCTTGTGATGTGCAAATCGGCTCAGAATTCCGTTACAGCGACCCTATCATTGACGAAAACACGGTTGTGCTGGCCATCAGCCAATCGGGTGAGACCGCCGATACGCTGGCCGCCATGGAAGAGGGACGGCGCAAAGGGGCTGTCATCTGGAGCATCGTCAATGCCATCGGTTCGCAGGCTATGCGCATCGCCGACGGTTATATTTCCATGCAGACCGGGCCCGAAATCGGCGTGGCTTCTACCAAAGCCTTCACTGCTCCCCTCGTAGATCAGTATATGCTGGCCATCCTGCTGGCCGATTTGCGCGGCACGCTGGACGAAAAGACACGCCGCACGCTGGTCGCCGACTTGCGCCTGATGCCCGACCTGGCCGGCCGCACGCTGGAACGAGAACCCGAAGTAGAAAAGGTGGCCCACGCCCTGAAAGACATCCGCGACTGCTTATACTTGGGACGCGGCATCAACATGCCCATCGCTTACGAAGGCGCCCTGAAACTCAAAGAGATTTCTTACATCCACGCTGAGGGTTACCCCGCCGGGGAGATGAAACACGGTCCCATTGCCCTGATTGATGAACACATGCCCGTTATCTGCCTGGCCCCGCAGGATCCCTGGCACGAGAAAATGATCAGCCAGATTCAGCAGGCCAAAGCCCGTAACGGCCGGGTCATCGCAGTAGCCACAGACGGCGACGACCTGATCGCAAACATGGCCGATCATATTCTATGGGTGCCTCCCACCCCCTGGATGCTCAGCCCGGTAGTGACCGTGCTGCCATTACAAATGCTGGCCTACCATATCGCCACCCTGCGCGGGTTAGATGTGGACCAACCCCGCAACCTGGCCAAAAGCGTTACGGTTGAGTAGCCCCCGTAGTATCCAGAGCGACGTGCTGTGAAAGTACGTCGCTCTTCTTTTTGTGATAGACTCTGTTTGAAAATGTTGCCGTTATACGCGTGGAGACACTCATGGCTCGACTTTCCCGGCGCGACTTTCTCAAACTCTCTGCCATCCTGCCCGCGGCTCTAACCGCCTCCCGCCTGACCCCCGGCCTGCTCCAGCCATCCAGGCCAAACGTCATCCTCATCATCTTCGACGCCATGAGCGCACGCAACCTCTCCCTCTACGGCTACCCGCGCCGTACCACCCCCAATCTCGAACGCTTTGCTCAACAAGCCACCGTCTTCCACCGCCACCACTCTGCAGGCAACTTCACCGTCCCAGGCACCGCTTCCCTCCTCACCGGCCTCTACCCCTGGACGCATCGCGCCATCAACATGGCCGGCCTGATGAAACGCTCCCTCACCACTCACAACCTCTTCCGCACCGCCTCCCCAGATTACCACCGCATCGCCTTCTCGCAAAACCTGTGGGCCAACCACATCTTCAATCAGTTCTCCCAAGACCTCGACACCATCCTCCCCCCAGATACCTTTGCCGCCTTCTCGCAAGTCATCGGCAAAACCTTCCAAAACGACCTCAACGCTGCTTACCGCACCACCGATGACTTCCTCTTCCAGGACGACGACCCACCAGCCTCTCTCCTCGCCGGCCTCTACGAACGCCTCGCCTATCAACGCCACCTCAGCCGCCTCCAGACACACGCTCACGACTACCCCCTCGGACTGCCCACCACAGGCCTGCTCCCGATCGCTTTCCGCCTCGATCACCTCTTCCAGGGCCTCGCCAGCCTGCTCCCTTCCCTCCCCACCCCCTTCATCGCCTACTGCCATCTCTGGTCGGTCCACGAACCTTACCGCCCTCACCGCGACTTCTTCGACCGCTTCAAAAACGACAACTTCTCCCCGCCTGATAAACCCCGTCATCCCCTCGGCGGCAAAAACCCCTCTCAAAAAATCACCAACCGCAGAAAACTCTACGACGAGTACATTGCCAGCGCCGACCACTACTTCGGCCTCTTGCTCGACGCCCTGCACGCCTCCGGCCTGCTCGACAACTCCTACATCATCCTCACCGCCGACCATGGCGAAATCATGGAAAGAGGCACACTGGGACATACCACTTCCCTGCTTTTTGAGCCGCTGGTGCACATTCCCCTGATCATCTCTGCCCCTGGTCAACGCCAGCGGGTGGACATCTACACCCCCACCAACAGCGTTGACCTCCTGCCCACACTCGCCGCCTGCACCGGCAACCCCATCCCCGCCTGGGCCGAAGGCCGTCTGCTGCCTGCCCTAGGCGGTAACCCAGACCCGGAGCGCGTCTCTTTCTCGGTCGAAGCCAAAAGCAACTCCTCCTTCGAACGCCTGCGCAAGGTCTCGGTTGCCATGTACAAAGGCCCTTACAAAATCACTTACTACACTTCCTCAGACTATGACTTCTTTGAACTCTACAACCTCGAAGATGACCCGGAAGAACTCAACAACCTGATCGACTCGCAGCCCAACCTGGCCAAAGACCTCCAAACCGAACTGCTCCACCACCTCCAAAACGCCAATGCCGGTTACGTCTAAGAGATAAGCCCGATCTACAAAATAAGAGGCAAAACTGTGTCCATCAGAAACCGCTTACCCAAATTACCCCAAATCCTTGCCGTCTATGCCGTTGGTGCAATCTTTATTTACACCTGGACTTTACTCTGGTTTTTCTGGAAATTGCCAAGTTGGCTGTTCTACCTCAATCTTGGGGAAATCTTTACCAGCCTGGCTTATGCACTCACCATTAACCTGTTCGAATCCGTGTTGGCAGCGCTGGTTCCTGTTTTGGTGGCATTCATTCTGCCGCGCAAATGGTTTCTTGAGACCTTTATCGCGCGCGGCGTTACTTTGTTAACCTCCTTGCTCGCTTACACGGCTTATGTGCTCTACCGCTTCCCGGTCAAGGAAGAGCCGCCTCTGCATTTAATGACTACGCGCACTCCTCAAGTCCTGATTGCTACTGTCATCCTGGTTTTCGCGGCCGGACGGCTGCCCTTTCTGCAAAAAATCATTGAGTCCATCGCCGACCGCGCGATTGTACTACTTTACCTTTTTGTTCCGGTTAGCCTGATTTCAGCGCTAGTTGTATTGATACGCAACGTTTTTTAAGGCTTTGCTATGGCTCGACTTTCCCGGCGCGACTTTCTCAAACTCTCTGCCATCCTGCCCGCGGCTCTAACCGCCTCCCGCCTGACCCCCGGCCTGCTCCAGCCATCCAGGCCAAACGTCATCCTCATCATCTTCGACGCCATGAGCGCACGCAACCTCTCCCTCTACGGCTACCCGCGCCGTACCACCCCCAATCTCGAACGCTTTGCTCAACAAGCCACCGTCTTCCACCGCCACCACTCTGCAGGCAACTTCACCGTCCCAGGCACCGCTTCCCTCCTCACCGGCCTCTACCCCTGGACGCATCGCGCCATCAACATGGCCGGCCTGATGAAACGCTCCCTCACCACTCACAACCTCTTCCGCACCGCCTCCCCAGATTACCACCGCATCGCCTTCTCGCAAAACCTGTGGGCCAACCACATCTTCAATCAGTTCTCCCAAGACCTCGACACCATCCTCCCCCCAGATACCTTTGCCGCCTTCTCGCAAGTCATCGGCAAAACCTTCCAAAACGACCTCAACGCTGCTTACCGCACCACCGATGACTTCCTCTTCCAGGACGACGACCCACCAGCCTCTCTCCTCGCCGGCCTCTACGAACGCCTCGCCTATCAACGCCACCTCAGCCGCCTCCAGACACACGCTCACGACTACCCCCTCGGACTGCCCACCACAGGCCTGCTCCCGATCGCTTTCCGCCTCGATCACCTCTTCCAGGGCCTCGCCAGCCTGCTCCCTTCCCTCCCCACCCCCTTCATCGCCTACTGCCATCTCTGGTCGGTCCACGAACCTTACCGCCCTCACCGCGACTTCTTCGACCGCTTCAAAAACGACAACTTCTCCCCGCCTGATAAACCCCGTCATCCCCTCGGCGGCAAAAACCCCTCTCAAAAAATCACCAACCGCAGAAAACTCTACGACGAGTACATTGCCAGCGCCGACCACTACTTCGGCCTCTTGCTCGACGCCCTGCACGCCTCCGGCCTGCTCGACAACTCCTACATCATCCTCACCGCCGACCATGGCGAAATCATGGAAAGAGGCACACTGGGACATACCACTTCCCTGCTTTTTGAGCCGCTGGTGCACATTCCCCTGATCATCTCTGCCCCTGGTCAACGCCAGCGGGTGGACATCTACACCCCCACCAACAGCGTTGACCTCCTGCCCACACTCGCCGCCTGCACCGGCAACCCCATCCCCGCCTGGGCCGAAGGCCGTCTGCTGCCTGCCCTAGGCGGTAACCCAGACCCGGAGCGCGTCTCTTTCTCGGTCGAAGCCAAAAGCAACTCCTCCTTCGAACGCCTGCGCAAGGTCTCGGTTGCCATGTACAAAGGCCCTTACAAAATCACTTACTACACTTCCTCAGACTATGACTTCTTTGAACTCTACAACCTCGAAGATGACCCGGAAGAACTCAACAACCTGATCGACTCGCAGCCCAACCTGGCCAAAGACCTCCAAACCGAACTGCTCCACCACCTCCAAAACGCCAATGCCCCTTATTCTTCATAAGAGGCATTGGTTTATAGCATTTGTCTTGCCAAAGTCTTGAGGGGTGATTCTGAGAGACTTTTGAATCATGCTCCGCTCAAAATAGCATCAATGGTCTGCAATTCCTCTTCACTAAAATCAAGATTCCTGAGCGCATCCAGATTATCTGCCAGTTGCTGAACATTACTGGCACCAATCAGCGCCGAGGTGACCTGCGGTTTACGCAACACCCAGGCAATGGCCATTTGCGCCAGCGATTGGCCGCGTTTCCGGGCGATTTCGTTCAACTTGCGCACCTTGGGCAGGTTGGCTTCCACATCTTTAGGCGTCAGCCAGACGCGTTCGGTTCGGGTGGCGCGCGCGCCAGATGGGATTCCATCCAGGTAACGGCCGGTCAACTGTCCCTGAGCGAGAGGCGAGAAGACAATACAACCAATGCCTTCTGATTCCAGCACATCCAGCAATCCATCTTCAATCCAACGGTCAAACATGTTGTAGCGCGGCTGATGAATGACACACGGCGTCCCCAGGTCACGCAAGATTTTGGCCGCCTGCCGGGTTTGCTCGGGGTTGTAATTTGAGAGGCCAACATACAGGGCCTTGCCTTGCCGAACAGCCGAGGCCAGGGCGCCCATGCTCTCCTCCAGCGGAGTTTCCGGGTCGGGGCGGTGATGGTAGAAGATATCCACATATTCCAGCCCCATACGCTTGAGAGATTGATCAAGGCTGGCAAGCAGAAACTTGCGCGAACCCCAATTGCCATAAGGGCCGGGCCACATATCGTAACCTGCCTTTGTGGAGATGATCAACTCATCACGGTAGGGAGCAAAATCTTGTTTCATCAGTCGGCCCAGAGTTTCCTCCGCCGAGCCAGGCGGCGGGCCATAATTATTGGCCAGGTCAAAGTGGGTGATGCCGCGGTCAAAAGCATAGCGGGCAATGGCACGACTGTTTTCATAGACGTCCACGCCGCCAAAGTTGTACCACCAGCCAAGCGAAATGGGCGGTAATTTCAAGCCAGAACGCCCACAACGGACGTAGATCATGGAATCATAACGGGTTTCATAGGCAATATAGGGCATAGGATGCTCCTTTGTGAACTATTTACAGGCTGCTACCACTCCCATTGCTTCAGGGTTTCCATCGCGCCATAGGCCGTCAAATCCAGATGCAAGGGGGTAACCGAAACATAACCGGCTTTCATGGCCCCAAAATCGGTTCCATCTTCGGGGATTCCAGTAGGATGTTCTCCACCGATCCAGTAGTAAGGCTTGCCGCGCGGGTCTTTACGCGCGTCCAGCGCATCCCGATAGACGCGCATTCCATGCCGGGTAACAGCAAAACCCCGAAACTGCTCAAAAGGCAAATAAGGGACATTGACGTTTAGGAGCACGCCAGCCGGCAACCCATAGCGAAGCACCTGGCGCGCGACTACCTGCGCGGCCCATCCTGCACCTGAGAAATCAAGCGCCCCCACAAAACCATCTGGCGAATCAAGTGAAACGGCTATCCCTGGCACCCCCGCAATCACCGCCTCCATTGCTGCCGTGACCGTGCCCGAATAGGTCACATCGTAGCCAATATTCGCATTTGGGTTGATGCCCGAAACCACCAGGTCAATCGGCTCAGGTACCACGCCCAGTATGGCCAGCGCCACACAGTCTGATGGTGCGCCGTCACTGGCCAAGGCTGGGCTGCCATCACTCAATTGTGCGTTGACTACGCGCAACGGACGATTCATAGTCTTAACGTGCCCTGAAGCCGACCAGTTGTGGTCAGGCGCCAGAACGGTCACTTTGCCCAGCGGCCGCATGGCCTCCACCAGGGCCAGTAAGCCAGGAGAAGAAATGCCATCATCATTGGTAACAAGAATGTGCATAGACTACACGCCCAAAAATACAGGTTTTGATGCAGGTGATTATAACGCTATAATGCTCCCATGCCACGCCTGAACTTTCTCTTCTACATCACCATCCTCCTTGTCTCCTGTAGCACCACGCCCGATATGCCCATGACGCTTGTCTATGTGCAGGAGGGTCAATTGATAACCAGCAAAGATTGGGGCGTCAGTGCATCAACACTCAATTTTTCGCCGCCAGACGGTTGTACCATCCGTAACCTGTATCCAGCCCCTCAGGGCGCCTACCTGGCCATTTTGCTCGACTGTCCTTTCGGGCCGCTGACCGAAGTGGTGGACCTGCTCAGTGGAAAATCTGGCCGCCCACTGGCAGAACCGATAGACAACCGTTTTCTAGCCTGGAACGCGGAGGGGAACAGCCTGTACCTGCTGGCCGACTCATTTGGCGACACGCGTGTTTTGCGCATAAATCTGCAAAACGGCAAAGTAACCAGCCTGCCACTCCCCGATTCGACCTACGCCCTGGCCTGCTCGCCAGATTCCCAGACTCTGGTCTACGTCCAAACACCCGGCCTTGGCTTCGGCAGTGAACTGTGGATGACAGACCTGAATGGGAAAGACGCCCGCATCCTGATTAGCGACAGCAGCCATATCCTTGCCCTGCCGCGCTGGTCTCCCGACGGCCAACAACTGGCCTACATCCAAATGCCGGATACGCCAGTGCCGTTTCCGCCCGGCGAACTTTGGCTGCTGGACATCAACACCGGTCAAAGACGCTTTCTGTCTGTTGCAGATGCCGGTCATGGATATGCACCGGCCTGGTCACCAGAGGGTAAGTTTATTGCCTTTGTCGGCCATGCTGAGACGTTCAGCCCTGCCCAAGATGCCATAGGGAACCTGGGAGGTAGGATTTACGTCATCGAAACAGAAACAGGCGCGAGGTCCGTTGTGAGCCGCCCCGAAAACGCTGAGGCTGGCGCGCCTGTCTGGTCGCCGGACGGAGGTTTTATCGTCTTTCCACTGCGTTTAGATGGTAAAATGAACTTGTGGGCCTATCGTGTGGCTACAGGTGAAACCATCCCCCTGACGCAAACCGGAGCATGCTGTCCGGCCTGGATTGGAAAGTGAGGCCGCAATGACCCGTTTGAACCGTATCTTCTTTTTTTCTCTGATCATTGCCTGGTTGACGGCCTGTGCTCCGGGCAATTCTCTGTTGGTAACCGTACCGCCAGAGACCGAAGAACCGGCTGCCCTGGCCACACCTGCTGCCTCGGTTGAGATTGCCAACACCGAGCAGCCTTCTATGGCGCCAGAAGAAACTCCACTGCCGCCGCTGGAACTGGCCCCGCCTGAGCCAAATTTGCCGCCCATCGAAAATTGGGACGGAATCCCGACATATCTGGCCGAATCGGCAGCAGATACCTATTTCCGTCTCAGTTACAACCCTTACCTGTGGGCTCAGACCGAAGACCAATTTGGCCAGATCGTTTTGGCACACCGTGAGATTCCTTATTGCGTCATCGCCCCCACCGCCGGACGCGGCCTGCCAATGAGTTTTAATACAGAACGTGAAACCCGCCTGATTGGCCCCATTGAATACGAAATCAACCGGACCTATAAAGATGATGTTCTGGAATTTGTTTCTTATTATGGCGGCATACCAGCGGAGGTATATACCGGCTTTCAAGTTTCTGTGCCACCCGAAGAGCCTGAGGCCTGCCTGCAGGCCGCCGAAACTGTGCTGGCCACCTTGCGGGCTGTACCGCTGGCCGAGGTCACGCCAGCGCCCTAAGATACAGAGGAGGGTTGATGAAACACAGACGCGCACGCCTACTCATCCTGCTGGCCGCGGGTCTGGCGCTTGGTTTGTTCCTCGCTCCAAACCCGCTACATGTCCCTGCGGCGTTGGCGCGTTTATGGGGACGTGCCGCGGCCCAATCGGTTGAACCGTTCCTTTATCCGCCTTACCCGGGTTCGGCTTCTCAGGAATCCATTTTTGACCACACCAGCCCAAACTACGATAAAACCGATAAGCGCATTGTTGCTTTCAGTGGTGATGAGGCTCGCAAGGATTGTCCGCAACCGGCTCCACCCGGCACCCCTCCGCCACAAGTCGGGGTCTGTCATCTGGGTTACGAAATCTATTGGAGTTACTCATTGGGCGATTGGATCGCCTACAACGGCCACGACGGCGTTGATTATGGCTTGAGTTATCGCCCGATCTACGCTGCCGCCGATGCAGACCGGGTCACTGCAGCCGGCTGGAATAATCCTGAAGATCATACGTTTGGGCTGGGGCTGTATGTCCGCCTGCATCACCCCAACGGGTATTCTACCGTCTACGGACACATGAGTGCCCTCGCTGTACAGGCCTGTCCTACCAACGGCTGTGCAAATATTCCACACGGCGAGGTGATTGGGATCAGCGGCAACACCGGTAATTCCACCGGCCCCCATCTGCATTTCAGCGTTCTCAATCCGCAATCTCAACGCGTGGACCCTTACGGCTGGAAAGGCAGCGGTGCCGACCCATGGACTTCCAACCAGCCGCAATCGCTGTGGGTCAAATACCCAAGCCTGGTCTATTACGGCAAGAAACTGCTACCTTCAGGCGAAGCCCTGCCCTACCCGCCAGTTTACGCAGGCGGGTTCATCGTGGATGACAGCAGCGCAGGTTTCACCCAGTCGCCGGCAGATTGCTGGAAAAGCGCCAATGTCTCCAGTACAGCCGCCGAGAATGGCAATCTGCATTATCGCAAGGCCAGCAGTGCAGCCACCTGCACCGGCACATGGACTTTGCCCAATGCGGCTCAACCCGGAATGTATGCCGTTTACATCCGCATTCCAAACGGTTATGCCACCAGCGAGGCGGCCATCTACACCATCTATCATTCCGGCCAATCTCATCAGGTTATCATCAATCAGAATGTCTTTCCGAACGGCTTTTATGTAAAAGATGGATGGGTGTACGTCGGGAAATATGCCTTCAACCGCCAGGGAAGTGAATATGTCCGCCTGTCTAACAAGACACAGGACCAACCCGCCGACTACGGTACGTTGGAAGTGGGTGCTGATGCAGTCAAATTTGTTTACCTGGACGAGATGCCGCCGACCGTTACGCCAACGGTCACCTTTACTGCCACAGCAACGCGAACCGCAACCATTACCCGCACCCCTACACTGACGAGAACGCCAACTGCCACGCGCACTCCCACCGCCACGTTTACCCCGACTCACACGCGCACTCCCACCGCCACATCCACTGCCAGCCGCACGCCAACCGCCTCGCGCACTCCCACTGCCTCGCGCACCCCCACGAACACGCGCACGCCCACGCCCACCTATACCCCATCGCGCACACCCACTGCCACACATACCCGCCTGCCGACTGCCACTCCGCCCTATACGAAAATTGGGGTCATCTTTGCCAACCGTTATCGTCTGACAAGCGGCACTCCCCCCTATGATGTGACCGGTGTCCGCTGGGTAACGTCATCTTCCAACCTGGCCGAGCAATCCCTGCGCGAGTATTTCAAAGGCCCCGGCGCAACCGAACGCAGTTGGGGCTGGATCGGAATCTACAACGGGTTTACCGGCCTCAATCGGTTGGAGATACAAGACGGCACGGCGCGCGTCTTCCTGAAGGGTGATTGTCAATTCAGCGGCGAGACTTACACGATTGCCGACCTGATTCGAGCCAATCTGTTCCAGTATCCGTTTGTGCAGTACGTAAAAATCTACGATCAGGACGGGCAGACGCAAAACCCTGACACCCCAGGCAACTCCATTCCAGCCTGTCTCGACCCGGCGCTTGCCCCCACCAAAACACCAACGCCCACATTGACGCCCACCTCAACCCCCACAGCAACACGTACACCAACGCCAACCCCTACATTGCGCCCTACCGCCACGCCTCAATGGACGCTGATAAATGTATATTTTGTAGATGGCAAGCGTTACAAGGCTGGCCTCTCACCTTATGAAGTGGCCGGAGTCCGCTGGGCGCCCAGCAACAACCAGCCGGGTACGGCGCTAACGGAGTATTTCAAAGGCCCGGGCGCGACCGAACGCAGTTGGGGCTGGATTGGAATCTACAGCGGATTCACAGGGTACACCAAACTCGAAATTACCAATGGCGTGGCGCGCGTATATTTGAAAGGTACCTGCACGCCGGAGGCTTCTGGTTACACGATTGTTCAGCCTTTGATGTTCAATTTAAAGCAATTCGGTAATATTCAATTCGTTAAGATTTACGACCAGAACGGCAACACGCAATCGCCAGACGGGCCAGGGGATTCGCTTCCCCCCTGCCTTCGGCCCTGATTTATGAAAGGTCAAAAATTATGAAATTCCGTTGGTTCCTTCTGATTGGCTTACTTCTCGCTATCCTGGCCTGCCAAACAATCATGCCGCAGGTGCCGCAGGCCACGCCGCCAGGTTCACAAGCACAACCGCTGCCGATTCAAACAGAGGCGCCAGCACCCGAAGCAGCCTCTCCAGGAATGCCAACTGCGCGCGGTTTCGCGGCTGTCGTCGGTCATACCATAGAATTTCGCGAAAAGGCAGGTCAAAAATACGCTGAAATCCAAGGGCCAGAATCCGCCTTTTGGGAAGCAAACCGCCTGCACATTGCTGGCCCAATGCCAGCCGGCAGCCAGACAGTACCACTCCTTTACTTTGTGTTTGACAATGGTGAGGCTCTGATATACCGTGATCCCAATGGACAGGCTTTTACCCTCTCGCAGGGTGAGGCTTTCATGGGATTGACCGGCGTTCCTGCCAGACCGCTTATCGCCTTTTCGCAACTTGAGTATCTCCCCACCAACCTGCGCAGCAAAATTTATGCCGGCACAGCCCAAACGATTTCATCCGCCGCGCCGCTGCTGACCATTGACGATCCGGAAAGTTGGGCAATCAAGGTTATCTTGCTTGAGGCCATCCAGGACGTGCCAACCCGCGTCTGGTACACGCGCATTGCCTACGGCATTGGAGGCGATATCGTCTTCGAGCCGCGCAAGAGCCTCTGGTATCTGGATGTAGCCAGTGGACAGACTTTTCAGGTTCTGGAAAACGAAGCCGCTCCATGGGACATTTCCCCTGACCATAGCCAGGTGGCTTATTCCAACACAGGAAGCGGCCAACCAGGCGGAATGGCCCTGCGCAACCTGCAAAGCGGCGCCTCGGTGACCTATGCACTGCGCCCAGCCTCCGAACCACGCGGCGCCGGCAACGCTTTCTTCTCTCCCGATGGACGCTATCTGGCCTGGATGGAGGGAGATGGTTGGATGATGGCCGATGTGCCTAGTTTTCACGCCACGGTGCGTGTGGGCGACTTGAATGGCAATGTGCTGGCCGAGTTCAGCGACACTGACATTGGCAATGCCCTGCCGGGCAGAAAGGCTGCCTGGGTACAACCGGTTGGCTGGCTAGATGCGCAAACATTGCTGGTGCAGACACGTGGTCAAAACTGGGAAGAGGCCGCAATTGTGAAAATTGACCTGCCCAGCAGGGGCATTTCATACCTGGCGCCGGGGACATTTGTCGGCCTGGTATATCCCTAACCGTAACGTGTTGGTCTGGTAGCCTGACCACGGCAGGCGGATAAAAAAATAACAGACGGCAGTTTCTCAGAGAGAAAAAGCCGTCTGTTTGTTTTACAAGAAAACTATTCTTGTGCTTTGAGATCCTGTTTGAATTCTTCCAGCGCCCGCACAGGTGTGGGATCAACGCCATAGATGGCCGCCAGATAGTAAGCCAGATAATCGCCGAAGTGCAGCGTCGTCCAGATATGCGCCAGGGGAGAATTCCCCTGGGCCGTGTAAACATCCGTGTTCAGACCTGCCTGTAAAAATCGTTGGCGAGTCAGGTCTACCCGCAGACGATTGCGCGGGTGATCGAAAGACGACTGCAGGAAAAGCGTCAGGGTCTGCATCAGGATTTCCGGATTCTCCAGCCCGGCCAGAGCATTGTGGTCGGCTTCGGGCAGGAACTCAAAGCCGGCCCCTGCCTTTGCCAACTCATTGATCTGATCCTTCCAGCGACGCGCCAGCGGAGCAAGCAGCCCGGCGGCATAGACGTTAACCCAGCGCCCGGCCAATTGTCCGGCCAGACGCTTGGCCGGGTTTTGCGAAACAGGGACATCCACCTGCAGCCTTTCCTGCTGGGACCGCATGGCTGCCAGCGCATCCCGCAAGTCTTTCTCCGGGTTGGGAATCAAGGCCAGACGGGCAAAGCAGGCCAAAAGCAGCCCAAACGAAAAACCAACAGCAGCGCGCGGTTGACCCGGATGCTCAAAAACCCAAACGGGAAGAGCAGCCTCTTCGGCCCGGCGTTTCAACTCACCGCCAGTACAAATGGCCAGAATGCTGCATTGACGCCTGAGCGCGGCTTCAAAGGCATCCAGCGTCTCTTCGGTGTTGCCCGAATGCGAGGAGAGGATGACCAGCGTCTCTGCGCCTGTAGCAAAGGCAGGCAAACCATAATCGCGGTGAACAAAGATGGGCACAGGACAAGACGGCAAAGCATAGGCGGCCAGTAAATCTGCGCCGATGGCAGATCCGCCCATGCCGGCAATCACGATTTGCTTGGGTTCTGTCTGCTCTGTCAGTGGCAGAGACAGGCCCAGGGTCCAGGCTGAAGCAAGTTGCTCGGGTAGAGAATCTATCTGGCCGAGCATATCCTGATGGTCGTTCTGTTTTATAAACGAGACGTCATCCAGGTTCATAGGTCAATCGGCAAATCACTCCATCTCAATTTCTTCTGTCAAATTGTCAAAAATGTCCACTCCCAGGTAAAGCAGGTGCGAAATACCCTGCAACACCAGGAAGTAAAATCCGCCCATCAGGGGTAATTGGAGCAAGATTTGCAGCACCAGGCTGATTTGGTCACTAATTTGGCGAGGAAAGGCTCCGGGCGTGGAAAAGATTGAGACCAGGTTGGTGATAAAAAAGTAAAGGTAGATTAACAAAATCAACCAGGAAACAATACTGGCAATGGCAGCCACGCGCAAAACAGCATTTGGCTTATGCAGGCTTTCTACAGGGGACGGGGTCTCTTCATTCATTGAATACTCCTAGATAAAGAATTAGGGCAATTGTACGCCACTTTCAAGAAAACGGGGAAATTTATCCGGCATCAGCCTGGATGTGTGACCAGGTCAAAATTTGAGGTTCATTGGGAATTGACGTGGTCGTGTCCATGCAAAAGTCGTTGCAAAGAGAGCACAGAGTAGGTCACGTTTGAAACGTGACCTACTTTTGAGTGCACACAAAGAACCAAATTTGTTGCTAATTTGGGTGAAATGAGGTAAATTTGATTCAACTTATCTCTTAACAGGAGTATTCGGATGGAGGCAACCAGTTTTTACTTGGGTCGTCTTGTGGACGCTCAGGGCAAACCTACCGACAAGCCTTTGCTTTACGACCCTGCCGATCTGACCACACATGGAATTGTGACTGGCATGACCGGCTCCGGCAAGACCGGCTTGTGCATTGGTCTGCTGGAAGAGGCTGCACTGCAAGGCATTCCGGCCATCATTGTTGACCCCAAAGGCGACTTGACCAATCTCTTGCTGCACTTTCCCAACCTGGCGCCGCGCGATTTTGCGCCCTGGCTGGATGCTGAGGCCGTCCGTCGGCAGGGGAAAACCATAGACCAGGCTGCTGAAGAGACCGCCGCGATGTGGAAAAAAGGCCTGACCGAATGGGGTATCGAACCTGTGCGTATCCAGAAATTAGCCGAATCGGTACAGTTTGCCATTTATACGCCCGGCTCCGAGGCTGGTTTGCCGGTTAGTGTCCTGTCCTCGCTTGAAGTGCCACCTATCCCCTGGGAGGGCAATCGTGAGATTCTACGCGAGCGCATTTCCAGCACAGTGACGGCCATTCTGGGTCTGGTCGGCATGGACAACATTGACCCGTTGCACTCACGCGAACATATCCTGCTTGCCAACATCTTTGAAAACGCCTGGAGTCGGGGACGCTCGCTCGACCTGACCGAACTCATCTTGCAAACACAAAACCCGCCCTTTGAAAAACTCGGCGCGTTCCCGGTTGAAAATTTCTTCCCAGAGAAAGACCGCAATCAACTGGCAATGCTCTTGAACAATATCCTGGCCTCGCCTGGTTTTGAAACCTGGCGCGAAGGTCAGCCGCTGGATATTTCGGCTCTGCTCTACGCCGCCGATGGCCGCCCGCGCCATTCTGTCTTCTATCTGGCACACTTACCCGAAACGGAGCGCATGTTCTTCGTCACGCTCTTGTTCAGCGCGATTGAAACCTGGATGCGGACACAAGCCGGTTCCACCAGTTTGCGCGCCATCCTGTACATGGATGAAATTTTTGGCTATCTGCCTCCCCTTGCAAATCCGCCGTCCAAGACTATCCTGCTGCGTATGCTCAAACAGGCACGCGCCTTTGGGGTGGGTATTTTGCTGGCCACACAAAACCCGGTGGACGTGGACTACAAAGGCCTCTCCAATGCAGGGACGTGGATCATCGGTAAATTGCAAACTGACCAGGACAAGCAGCGTTTGTTGGACGGCCTGGAGGGCGCTTCTGGCGGAACCTTGAATCGGCGCACGCTGGACAGTATGATCTCAGCCCTGGGCAAACGCGTTTTTGTGATGCACAATGTGCACGAGAAACAACCCGTTGCCTTTCAGACTCGTTGGGTGATGAATTATCTGGCCGGGCCGTTGACGCGCTCCCAAATTCCGGCGTTGAATCGGTTGGTCGGTGCGGCTCTGCCCATCTCTCGGCCAGAAGCGGCGTCTCAAGCGGCTGCCCGGCCTGAGGTCCAGCCAGAGCCGCCGCCCGGTTTTGCCCCCATTCCGGCTGGGGAATCGACACGTTCGGCGCCGTCTGCAGTCAGCCAGACTCGCCCGCCGGTACCATCCGGAATTGCAGAATATTTCCTTCCGATGAACTTGAGCCTTTCAGAGGCGTTTGCGGCTGCCGGCAAACCCGTTCCAGCAGATGCCCGTCAAAAAGAAGTGGTGTACCGCCCGGCCTTGCTGGCTGCAGCACAAATCCGCTACTTTGAACGCAAGTACGGTGTGGACAGCGAAATTGTGCGCGCGGCGCTGGTCACATCACCCGACAGGCGCGGCGTAGTGCGCTGGGAGAATTTCCCTTACCAAGGCCCCAGCCTGGAAAAAATTGAGACCATCCCCGCTCCGGTGCAGGCGCGCTTTGCCGCACTTGAGCCGCCGCTGAACGATGCCAAAACCATGGCCGCCCTGCAGCGCGACTTTGCCGATTGGCTCTACCGTACCGAGTCGATCAAGGTACGCGCCAATGAAATCCTCAAGGTCTATGCCGGGCCAGATGTCTCACAGGCTGAGTTCATGAAAGCCTGCGCTGAAACTGCCCGCGAGGCCCGCGATGCTGAGGTGGCCAAAGTGACGGCCCAATACGATCGGCAATTAAAAACCCTGCAAGACAAACTGGAGCGTGAAGAACGCGAATTGCAGATGGATCAGGAAGAACTGTCACAGCGAAAATTGGAAGAAATCGGCACTCACGCCGAAAATGTGATTGGCCTGTTCACCGGCAGCCGCCGCCGTGTGTCCACCTCGCTGACCAGGCGCCGCCTGACTTCTCAGGCCAAAGCCGACGTGGATGAATCGGTGCAGGCCATTGCCCAATACAAGCGCGAAATTGCCCAACTAGAGCAATTGCGCCAGCAAGCCGCAGATGAAGTTAACCAACGCTGGGGGGATGTGGTCAATAAAATCAGCGAAATCACGCTGACCCCTAAGAAAACAGACATCTATGTTCATTTGTTTGGTGTTGCCTGGGCGCCGTATTATCTGATTGAGGCTGGTGGACAAATGCTTGAATTGCCAGCCTTTGGTGAGTGAATAAAACAAACAACATGCAGCGTATCCGTATCTGATACGCTGCATGATTCTAAATGGCTTATGAACATCTTGATCAGCATCTTGATTTTAGTGGTATCCACCCTGCTCTGGGGATTAATCCATTCTCTGCTGGCCTCTCTTCAAGTCAAAGCATGGCTCAGCCGTAAGGCAGGAGAGAAAGTGATGCGTTTTTACCGACTGGCCTACAACCTGTTTTCGGTGCTGACTTTTCTGCCGATTTTGTGGCTGGCGGCGATCCTTCCAGACCAAACATTGTATGTCATCCGCTGGCCCTGGCTAGGGCTGAGCCTGGCCGGGCAACTTTTCGCGGCCATCTTGCTGGGAATTGGCGTCTTCCAAACCGGCATCCTGGATTTCACCGGCCTGAGCGCATTGGTCTCAACCGACCCGCCAGAATCTGCCCGCCTAACCACCGGCGGGCTATATCGCTGGGTGCGCCATCCGCTCTATAGCGCAGGCTTACTCTTCATCTGGTTGACACCCGTCATGACGATTAACCTGCTTGTGATTTATACAGCAGCAACCGTGTATATCATTGTGGGGGCTTATTATGAAGAGCGCAAACTGCTAAGAGAATTTGGGACAGAATATGCCCGCTATCAGGCATCCACGCCCATGCTCCTCCCACGTTGGAAAAGGCAAAAGCAATAGCCGGTAATAACGTCAAACAAATGTTGGCTCGAAAGCGACGAAAGCGTCCAAAACAGGATAGACAAGATGTTCAGGGTTTTGTTTCCCTGTATGTTGCAGTTATCCTACTCATCCTTTATATCCTGTTTGACAGGGTAGGCAGTCACAATTGCAGAGCATTTTTCGTGCAATTCGTGTCATTCGTGGCAAAAAGGCCTTTATCAACACTTTCGATTTAGATATGGAGACTGCTGCATGCCTGCAGAAGGATAAAAACGTTGCCGCCGAGTACGTTATAATCACCCTGCAATGACAACGCGCTATTACACTGCTCCACGCCGGTTTCATCTCGGTGCACAGATTCTTGCCGCTTTACTTGGCGGTTTCTTGCTGTTTCTGTTGACTGCTTTCGCCTGGACAACAGCCTATCAGTTGTTCTATGCCGGGCGCATCTTCCCCGGCGTGAACGTGGCCGGAGTGGACCTGTCGGGTCTATCCCCATCACAGGCAGCCGTCCACCTGACGCAAACGCTTTCTTACCCTTATACCGGCCGTATTCTGCTGCGAGATGGCGAACGATTCTGGCTGGTCACACCGGCAGAAGTAGGCATGACCTTTGACGCCTCGGCTTCGGCTCAGGCCGCCTACAAAATCGGACGCGGCGGCGGGCCGCTTGCCAGCCTATCCCAGCAATGGGAGGCGCGGCAGGGAAAGATCACAGTACGACCGGTGATTGTATTTGACCAACGCGTCGCCCATGCCTACCTGCAAAAACTGGCGGCAGAAATCAACCAGCCAATCATTGAAGCCAACCTGGAATTACAGGGGACAGAAGTGGTTGCCACCCCTGGCCAGGTTGGGCGCGCCTTGAATGTGGAGGCCAGCCTGACAGCACTGACCGCACAACTGCAAACCTTCCGGGATGGCGAAGTGATTTTGACTGTTCAGGAACAGGCCCCTCAATTGCTGGACGTCAGCGCTCAGGCCGAAACTGCTCGTCAGATTCTTTCTGCCCCTCTCGTCTTAAGCATTCCAGACGCCACAGAGGGCGATCCTGGCCCCTGGACATTCGACGTCCAAACCCTGGCAAATATGCTCACTGTCCGCCGCGTCAAGTTGGAGCAGGGAACAGACATTCAGGTTAGCCTGAACCCAGAGGCCTTGCGCCAATCGCTGACCGGCATTGCAGCCCAAGTCAACCGCCCGCCAGAAAACGCGCGCTTCTATTTTGACGACCCTACCGGCCAACTGGTTTTGATTCAAAGTGCCAAAATTGGGCGCACGCTGGACATAGACGCCAGTATTGTCGAAATTAACCGACGCATCCTGCTAGGTGAACATCTAATCCCGCTGGTCATCCAGGTTGGAGAGCCGCCAGTTAAGGATACGGCTACTGCTCAAGAACTTGGCATTCGGGAACTTGTCGGCTCTTACACATCCTATTACTACGGATCGAGCGCAGAACGCATCCAGAACATTCAGGCTGCAGCAGAACGCTTTCATGGCGTGCTGGTGGCCCCTGGCGAAACCTTCTCGATGGGTCAGCGTCTTGGTGACATCAGTCTGGATAATGGCTTTGCCGAGGCGCTCATCATCTACGGCGGCCGGACCATCAAAGGCGTCGGTGGAGGCGTCTGTCAGGTCAGCACCACTCTGTTTCGGGCCGTTTTCTTTGCCGGTTACCCCATCAACGAAAGACATTCACACGCTTATCGAGTTTCCTATTATGAGCAAACCGCCAGCGGCAGCAAAGACGACAATCTGGCCGGTCTGGACGCCACCGTGTATTTCCCCCTGGTGGACTTCAAATTTACCAACGATACTCCCTACTGGCTGTTGATGGAAACCTATACCAATGTCGGTGCCCGCACCCTGACCTGGAAACTCTATTCCACCTCAGACGGGCGTAGCGTCAGGTGGGAAACTACCGGGCCGGTCAACCGCGTTCCACCACCCAAAGCCTTGTTTGAGGAAAACCCCGAACTGGGCAAGAACATCATCAAACAGGTGGATTGGGCCGCCGAGGGCGCTGACGTGACCGTCACCCGTACCGTTTATCGTAACGGCGCGGCCTACTTTACCGATATCTTCAAGACACATTACGAACCCTGGCAGGCTATCTGCCAGTTTGGACCTGGCACGGAAGAACCAGAACGGCTGGCAAAAAAGAAACAATTGTGCCAGAATTAGCCCTTGCACATGGTAAAATAGCCGTCTGTTGTAATCAGGAGAAACCATGCTCAGTAAAGACTTGCTCGAAATTTTACGCTGTCCTGCTTGTGTGCGCGAAAAAGAAGGCTTGCTCACACTTGAGCGCGATTCCTGGCTGATTTGTCAGGACTGTGGACGCAAGTATCCTATTGTGGATGAAATCCCGGTCATGCTGATTGACGAAGGCGATAAATGGATTCACACAGCCGCAGACAAACTGCCCGTTCCGCCACCAGCACCATAGGAAAATTGTGTCTTCCTTAGATAACCTGCTAAACGACCTGCTGAGCGGCAACGAAAACCGGGCCGAAGAAGCCGTCACCGCCCTGGCAGAAAAAGGCGCAGATGCCATCCCGCCTCTGCTTGACCTTCTGAACTCGCCCGATGTAGATCGGCGCTGGTGGGCCTTGCGCGCCCTGGCAGAGAATCCGGAGACCAAAAGCCGCTACTTCATTCCCTACCTTTCTGACCCGGCAGAAGAAATCCGTCAGTGCGCCGCACTGGCATTGACGGCTCATCCCGGACCTGAGGCTGTTCCTGCTTTGATTGACGCCTTATCTGACCCCGACGACTTGACCGCCATGCTCGCCGCCAGGGCCTTGGCCTCTTTGGGGAGCGAAGCGGTGGAGCCCCTGCTTGAGGTCCTGAAAGAAGCGCCGCTTACAGCCCGCATTCAGGCAATGCGCGCCCTGTCCGAAATCGCGGACCAGCGCGCCATCCCGGCCATGATCTCGGCATTAGACGACGCTTCCACCCTTCTCCGATATTGGGCCGAACTTGGGTTGGAACGCCTTGGCCTGAATATGGTCTATCTCAAACCCGAATAAAACTATGACAAATCGTTTTGCTTTTCTCAAGAACATCAAACTCAAAAGACCGTCTCTCGGTCAAATCATCTTCTGGGCAATTACGCTTGGCCTGGCAGTGGTGATCTTCATTTTTGGCCGCAACTTTATCGCCTGCTGGACACTTACCGCCCTGCCCGGCTCACCACCCCCACAATGCGCGGCTGCACAACCAAATAACTTTGCGCCTGTTGTGAATGAGCAGGGCACGCCCCAGCCTGTAGAGGCTACGCCAACCCCCGAAGCACTTGCCCCACAGGACACCTTGCCTGAACCCTGGGATGGCGCCAGCCGCATTAACATCCTGTTTATTGGGGTGGACTACGGCGACTGGTCTGCCGACCGTCAGGGCGCTTCGCGTTCAGATACAATGATTCTGTTCACCATTGACCCGCTCAGTAAAACCGCAGGCATGCTTTCCATCCCACGCGACCTGTGGGTAAACATCCCCGGCCACGGCTATGGGAAAATCAACACTGCCTATTACATCGGCGATGCCTTCAAACTGCCCGGCGGCGGCCCAGCCCTGGCCATGAAGACCGTTGAGCAGGTTATCGGCGTGCCGGTGCATTACTATGCCCAGGTAGATTTTCAAACCTTCATTGATATTATTGACGAGATCGGCGGGATTGATATCTACGTCCCCGAAAAGAAACTAATTCTCGACCGCATCGGTTCAGGACAGGACAAAGCCAAACTGGTCGGCCCAGGCATGCGTCACCTCAATGGGTGGAAAACCCTGGCCTACGCTCGCATTCGCGAACAAACCGAAGGTGGAGACATTGACCGCGCCGACCGCCAGCAAAGGGTGATCCTGGCCATTCGCAAGAAAGTCACCAAGCCAGAAAACTTCCCCATGCTGATGGCCAAAGCACCGGCTATTTACGCCAAACTTTCCGAGGGTATCCACACCAATATGTCGTTTGAGGATGCCATGCGTCTGGCAATGCTGGTCAAAGATATACCGCCAGAAAACATCAAACGCGGCATTATCAATTACGACATGGTGACGCTGGCAAAATCCCCCGATGGGCTGGATATTTTCAAGCCGATCACCGACAAAATCCGCATTTTGCGGGACGAAATCTTCACTTCTACGGGTGCAACCGGCCCAATGGCCACTGGCGACCCGGCTGAACTGATGCGCAGCGAAGCCCCGCGCGTGCGCGTCCTGAACGGTGCCTCAGGCATTCAGCAGGCTAGCGGTCTGGCTGCCAGAACCGGCGATTATCTGACCTCACAGGGCATGACGGTTATGGAGATTGGAGATGCCGGTCAACCATACAGCCGCACCACGCTCACCATCTACACCAGCAAACTATATACCATGCGTTATTTGATTACGCTGTTTGGCATCAACAGCAATGCCCAACTTGCCTTCAAGTATGATCCGGCCTCGCCGGTAGATATTGAGATTCGGCTGGGCAACGATTGGGCGCTTAACAACCCCATGCCATAATCACTTTCTCACTTCTGCTCAAAAGAAAAGGCGTCCTGGAGCAAACCGTCCAGGGCGTCTTTTAATTGCAGAAAAAAAAACAAAAGTTTTGTCGCCTAATGCGTCTCGGTCACCTTGGTAATGCTGCGCGGTCTTTCCGTATCCAGACCTTTTACCTGCGTCAGGTGATAAGTGAACAACTGCGCCGGCAGGATGCTGACCAGCGGGGTAAGCCATTCAGGTATGCCTGGCGGCAAAGGGATGGGCGATTGAGCCAACGTCAACGCTTCTTGAGAATCAGAAACGATCACCAGTTCAGCCTGTTGTTCACTGCAAAGGCGAATCAAAACCTCCAGCATGGAGGCATACACCCTTCCTTGCGGAGCAACCGCCATCACCGGAAAACCCGGCTCAATCATCGCAATGGGACCATGCAAGAAATCGGCAGACGAATAAGGTTCAGCAATCGTGTACGTCAGTTCCTTGAGTTTCAAAGCCCATTCAAAGGCCGTAGCGTAATTGTAACCGCGGCCCAAAACCACACATTGACGCATATAGCGATAACGCTGCGCCATGCGGGCAAGTTCGCCATCCAGTTGCAATTCCTGTTCTACCCAGCGAGGCACCTGCGCCAATTCATCCCAGAGTGTATTGGAATCCACCAGCGCCGCTGAAAGCATTGCCAGCGCCATTAATTCGGCAGAATATGTCTTGGTGGCCGCCACTGCCCGCTCTGGTCCGGCTTGAATATCAAGGTGCAAATCGGCTACCTGAGCCAGCGGCGAATCTGGCGCGTTTGTAATTGCCAGAGTCAAACATCCCTGTTGGCGCCCCTCGCTCAGTACACTGACAATATCTGGAGATTTGCCAGATTGAGAAATTCCCACCACTAACGCCCCTTTTAAGCGAGGAGGGTGTTGATAATATGTGAACAGCGAAGGCGTTGCCAGCGCCATTGGCAGACCGTTTTGGATACCCCAAAGGTAGTTGGCATATCGGCCGGCATTGTCCGAAGTACCTCGCGCTGCCAAAAACACATATTGTATCCCCCGCGCATGGATCACACGTGCAATCTCGCGCACCGTCTGCATTTGAGAGGCCAGCAAGCAGGCCAATCGTTCTGGTTGTTCAAAAATTTCGTCCCGAAGTGTCATAACCGCCTGACCACGAAACCACGCATCGAGAATAAAATTCAAAGAGAAGCGATTCAATTATACTTGCTCGCCTTCAGAAAAACGATGAGAGAGATGACGCCTCAAATTGTCCCGCCGCTCGACCCGACCTTCTGCCCTTCGGTTTTAGCCAACCGCGCCTTTCGCAATCGAGTGGGACGGAGTGGAGTCCCTTTGGTCATTGGCCTGGAACGCCAAAATGGGCATCTATCTCGCTTTGAGACGCGCATCTTTCCAACATCTCATCCTGAAGCCAATCAGAACTGGCCTTACGTTGAAAAGTTGATCAAATTTCTGCTCTGGCAGCGCGGCGCGCATACTCTCTACATCGGCGGATCCCCCGAAATAACCGCCCGTCTATCGGCTGACTATGCACAGAATGGAAGTCGTATGCGCGACGCTCATTTCATGGAACGCATTTACGAACGGCCTTTTCGTGTCGTTTCCATCCCGACCGAGGATATGCCTCCCGCCAACGAAAGTGGTATAGTGCCCAGCCGGGACCTAAACGGCTGCCGCGTCGGCTTTGACCTGGGCGCATCCGACCGCAAGGCCTGCGCGATTATGGATGGACAATTAATCTACAGCGAGGAAGTTATCTGGGAACCACGCTCTCAAAGTGACCCGGCTTATCACTATCGCGAAATTCTCGCGGCCATTCGCAGCGCGGCTTCCAAATTGCCACACCTAGACGCAGTGGGAGGCAGCGCCGCCGGCATCCATTTTGAGAACCAACCCCGCTATGCTTCCATTTTCCGCAGTGTTCCTCCACAAAACAGGCCGCAAGTACAAAATCTTTTTCAGCGCATTGAAGCCGAATTGGGTGTGCCTTTAAAAGTTATCAATGACGGTGATGCTGCTGCTCTGGCTGGCGCAATATCTTTGGCAGACAATGGCGTACTTGGCCTGTCCATGGGCTCAAGCCTGGCAGCCGGCTACATAGATTTGCATGGCCAGATCTCTGGCTGGTTGAACGAACTGGCCTCTGCTCCGGTGGACGAAGCGCCCAACGCACCAGCAGACGACCTGTCGGGCGGTGCTGGTGCTGGATCGCAGTATCTTTCGCAGCAAGGTATCTTTAGACTGGCCCCCCGCGCCGGGCTCGATCTGCCTCAAGAAGCAGCCCCGGCCGAAAGGCTGGCCTTTGCTCAAGAGCAATTAGCCGCCGGTCACTCGGGCGCAATTGCCATCTGGCAAACATTGGGCATCTATTTGGGATATAGCCTGGCACACTATGCAGATTTCTATGAAATTAAACACGTCTTGCTGCTTGGACGCTGTACATCTGGCGCAGGCGGGTCGTTGATTCTCTCTGCCGCCCAGCAAGTGCTGGAACGCGAATTCCCCTCCCTGGCCAATCGCATCCAGATTCACCTGCCAGATGAAAAAACCCGCCGTCTGGGGCAGGCCATCGCCGCCGCCAGCCTGCCGCACCTTCCTACTTTCCCATCCGCATTGACATAAATCTCTTAAGTCCCGGCTGGCTTCCAGAAGAATTGGATCAGACTGCCACATCTCCAAACCTAAGCATTTGTCCATAGAATAATGCTCAAAAACTAACAAATTGACTTGGTTTAGAACACCGAAAACCCTTTACAAGCCCCTAAAAGGGGGTATAATCAACAAGAAATAAACAAATTCTCATCGCTGTCGTCAATTAACAAACAAATTTCGGAGGTATAGAATGGCAAGTGTCACCTATGAGCATGTGTACAAAAAATTCGGCGATGTTATTGCGGTAGATGACCTGGATATTCAAGTAGCAGACAAGGAATTCCTGGTATTGGTTGGCCCCTCAGGCTGCGGAAAAACAACCGCCCTGCGTCTATTGGCCGGCCTGGAAGAAATCACCAGTGGGCGCATCTTGATTGACGACCGGGTAGTCAATGATGTAGCCCCTAAAGACCGCGATATTGCCATGGTCTTCCAGTCCTATGCCCTCTATCCTCACCTGAGCGTATATGACAACATGGCCTTTGGCTTAAAATTGCGTAAGGTCCCCCGCCAAGAAATTGACCGCCGCGTGAAAGAAGCGGCTGAAATTTTGGGCATCCAAGGCTTACTCGACCGCAAACCACGTCAACTGTCTGGTGGACAACGCCAACGCGTGGCTGTTGGACGTGCAATCGTGCGCGAGCCAAAAGTTTTCCTCTTTGACGAACCCCTCTCCAACCTGGATGCCAAACTACGCGTCGCCATGCGCGCTGAGATTTCAAAACTGCATCAACGCCTCCAAACCACCTTTATTTACGTCACCCACGACCAGACAGAGGCTATGACCATGGCCACCCGGATTGCGGTCATCAACAAAGGCAAACTTCAACAATTGGATACCCCTCAGAACCTGTACGACCGGCCCGGCAACCTGTTCGTAGCCGGCTTTATCGGCTCACCCGCCATGAATTTCTTCAATGGCAAACTGGTCAAAGATGGCGGGAAGTTGATAGTAGATACAGGCGATTTTGCAGTACCCATCCCGCCTGAACGCGCCAGGGTCTATCTGCCTCATACAGGCAAGAACATCGTCTTTGGCATCCGTCCTGAAAACATCCATGACCCCGATTTCATCCCGCCGGGCATTCACGCCGAGAAAATAGCGGCGCGTGTGGATGTGACTGAACTGATGGGGAACGAAATCTTTGTTTACCTGGTCAGTGGGCAAAACACCTTCATTGCCCGCGTTGACCCGCGTTCCCGCTTCCGCATTGGCGACCAGGTACAAATTGCCCTCAACATGGATAATTTTCACATCTTTGATGCCGAGACCGAACAGGCAATCCGCTAAAAGATCATCCTCACAAAAGCAATGGAGCACACCCACCAAGTATGCTCCATTGCTTTTTAGTGGGCTCTTGGCTACATCCAGGTTTGCATAACATTGCCAGATTCCCAAATTGCGACTATAATACCGCCTTGCCAATCGGGGCGTGGCGCAGCCCGGCTAGCGCGCTTGCATGGGGTGCAAGAGGCCCTGGGTTCAAATCCCAGCGCCCCGACTGCAGACAGATTACATCTGTCCAGTTTCATGACAAAGATGTCTCTGGTGCGATCTTTCATGATGAAAGATAACTACCAGAGACATCTTTACTTTACTCTGCAACAGGCCTGGCCTCTAACTTTGCGCAAGCGCGCTTAGAATTCAACGATGGGCTTCAGTTCCAGCGGCGGGTAGATTTGGCCTGGCACGGGCGGCATGGGGTTGTACACCCACTCGGCTTCTACCACGCCCACGCGCACACCACCTACCCGCCGCATGCCCTGATAGACGCCGCGCACGAGGACGTCTTCCATCGTCAGGGCCATGCCAAAGACGGCCAGGGGCGCCCCGGCCGGGATTTCGGCCAGTTCTTCGGCATAAACAGACGGCGAGAAGATGATGCGGCGCGCGTCCAGGCTCTGCGCCTGAATGGCCGGAACGATGCGGGGGTAGCCATCCGGGCCGATCCAGGCCAGGAATTTCAGGTTGTCAATTTTGTTGAAGAAGGCGCGCGTCCAGCCGTTGAGGACGGATTCGGCGCGGGACTTGCGCCCAAGGCTGCGCGCCAGCATGGTCATCAGCGCGGCGGGGATGATCCGGCCCATCGGCAGCGGCGCCCGGCCGGTATGTTCGACCAGGTCGAAGTAATAGACGGTATGCACGCCAAAGTAGGCGTTGTAGCGGAACATCGGCACGTTGTTGTAGTGATCGTATTCCGGGCCTTCTTTGGCGTAGCGGGTATAGTTTGCCTTGCCGCGCCACAGCGTGCGGTCGAGGCCCATGATGAGAAAGCCGACCTGGGGGTTGAGCAGGATATTTTTCTTGGATGTCCCCTCGGTGAACTGGCCGAAGCACAATTCTTTCTCGCCGCAGGCCATCAGGGAGGAGAGCAGGCTGATGTGCGGCAGGCCTTCGGGCGTCAGGGTGGCCAGCAGGCCGATTTTCATTTCCGGCCGTGTGGCGCGCTGGTCTTCTTCAGAAAAAGAGGTGAGGAGGGTGGGGGTCATGGTTCATCTCCAATCGGTTGGGGGAGGCAGGTAGCGCCGGTAGCAAGCACCAGGTCGGGGCAGAGGCCGGAGGCGCGGGCGACGCCGGCGCAGTGTTCGAGTTCTTCGGGCGTCATGAGCGGCGTCTGGGCGTACTCCCAGGTCAAGCCCAGGCGCAGGTACTGGTCGCGGCACAGGTTGTTGAAGGCGCACAATTCCCAGCGCGTGACCGTTCCGTCCAGGTGTTCCGCAATATAGCGGCCAATGGCGTGCAGGTTGTCGTCCGAAGTCGTTGCGCCGGGGATGAGCGGGGTGCGAATCCAGAGCGTGAGAGGGCGCTCCCCGCGGCGGATGTAGTCGCGGACGCGTTCCAGATTGTGCAGGATTTTGTCATTGGCGACGCCGGTGAAGCGGCGGTGGGCGGCGGGGTCGAGCAGTTTGATGTCGAACAGCACCAGGTCGGTGTAAGGCAGCAGACGGTCGAGGGTTTCGGGCGGGCACAGGCCGCAGGTGTCGAGGGCGGTGGAGATGCCCGCCTCTTTCAGGCCGCGCAGGAGCGCCTCGGCGAAATAAGGCTGAAGGGTGGGTTCGCCGCCGGAGAGGGTCACGCCGCCGCCGGACTTCTCGTAGTAGGCGCGGTCTTTGAGCAATTCGGCCAGCAATGCGTCCACCGCGACGGTCTTTCCCAGCAATTCCAGCGCGCCGGAGGGACAAGCCTCGGCGCATTTGCCGCAGCCCTGACAGCGCGCCCGGTCAATGAGCAGGGCGGTTTCGCCGCGGCTCAGGCAGCCGTTGGGGCAGGTCTCCAGGCAGGTGTTGCAGCCGAGACAGCGCACGGCGAACCACTGGATCTGCGGCTTGGGAGAGAGGCTCTCCGGGTTGTGACACCAGGCGCAGTGCAGCGGACAACCTTTGAAGAAGACGGTGGTGCGCAGGCCGGGGCCGTCTTCCGTGGAAAGGCGCTGGAGGTGCAGGATACGTCCGGCAATCATCGCATTTGATGGCTTTCGCGGGCGATGATCTCGTTTTGGAGTTCGCGCCCGATGGTGGTGAAATAGGCGTTGTAGCCGGTGACGCGCACCAGCAGATGGCGGTAGTTTTCGGGGTGTTTCTGGGCGTCGCGCAGCATGTCGGCGTCAATCAGGTTGATTTGCAGCGCCGTGCCGCCGTTTTCGATGTAACCGCGCAGAAAGGCTTTGAACTTGGCGCGGTGTTCGGGGTCGCGCAAAATGGACGGGTTGAAGGTCATGGTATGGCTGCCGCCGTTGGGAAGCAGGTTCAGGTAGTCTTCCCAGTCGCCGCGGCCGTCAGGGGCCTTGCCGCCCAGGGCTTTGCCGACCGAGTTGACGTTGGCGGTCGGGCCGTTGATGTCGGCCCCGTTGGAGGGACACAGCGCATTGGACAGGAATTTGCCGCGCGGACGCCCGTCGGGGCTGGCGGGCAGGATGAATGAGTCCGCCACCCAGTAGTTCCAGGAGAGCATCCCCGGGCGGAATTGGCGGCCTGTCGAGCGGGTTTTGTATTTCCAGGTCTCCTCGGTCCACAGTTCCATGACGCGGCGGGCCATCTCGTCGGCGCGGTCATCGTCGCGGCCGTATTTGGGGGCTTTGTGCAGGGCGCGGGCTTGCAGGACTTCGTGGCCGACCCAATTGTCTTTGAGCGCCTGAATCAACTCAGCCATCGTGCAGACTTTCTCGTCATAGACCAGGTACTTGATTGCCAGAAGCGAGTCAACGGTGGTGGCAAAGGTGACGGCTTCGATGGTGACGTAGTTGAGTTCGGCGCCGCCCTGGGTGATGTCCAGGCCTTTCTGAGCGCAACCGCGTACCAGGCAGGAGAGATACGGCGTGGGATGGAAGCGCGCCCGCACGGCCTCAGATTTTTCATAGAGTTCAACGATGCGGCGCACAATGTGACGGGTTTGGGCGGCATAGGCCTGCCAGAACTCTTCGAAGGTCTCGAAGCGGGTCGGGTCGCCGGTTGCCTCGCCCCAGCGGACGGGTTTGTCGGTCTTGCTGGTCATGGGGTCGGTGAAGGGGATCAGGTCGTAGCCGCCGGTCAGGGCCAGTTCGACGGCTTTGAGCAGGTTCAGGTTGGCGTCCACCGTGCCGGAGCGGTCGTTGCCGACCATGGTGTTCTCCAGGCATCCGACCGGCGCGTAATCGTAGACGTTGTCTTTGTGGATGAGATGTTCGACGCCGGATTTTTTGGCCTCCAGCAGCATGCCGGCCATCGAGCGCTCATCGAAGTTGAGCAGGAAGGGCGAGCCCTGGCTGGAGGCAATCATCTCGACGACGCGGTCGAGCAGTTTGTCGGGCGTGTTGCGGTGCAGGCGGACGTTGGGCTTCGGTTCCAGGATGGGCGACATTTCGTCAATCACATCCAGCAGGACGTAGGTCAGGTCGTTGCTCATGTCCTGCCCGCCGGGACCCATGCCAGAGAGGGTGAACAATTGTCCGTAGCCGGCGGTGATGCCCTGGTTGCCGCCGGTGCGGATCATGCCATCGTAAGCGGTGTTGCAGTGAATCCAGAAGCACTTCAGGATTTCCTTGCCGAATTCGACGGTCATCCCCTCTTCGACGGACTTTTTCCAGTAAGGATAGAGGTACTGGTCGAGACGCCCGAACGAGTCGCCGGGGCCGGGGTAATTTTCGTCGGCCATGACCAGCATGTGGGTCAGCCAGAGCGACTGGACCGCTTCCCAGAAGGTCTCGGCCGGTTCCCACGGGACGCGCTGCAGGTTGGCGGCCATCTGGAGCAGTTCGGCGCGGCGGGAGGGGTCCGCTTCGCGCTCGGCGAGACGGGCGCATTCCTGGGCGTAGGCAGCCGCCAGGTCGCGCGGCATGGTAGCGGCGGTCATCATCGCCCGCAACTGCGCGCCTTTCTGGCCGCTTTTCTCCGCCGGAGGCAGGGCCTGGTAGGATTGTTCCAGTTCGGCGTAAATGGATTTCCAGCCTTCGCGCAGGACGCGGGCATAGTCCGGGATGAGATGACCGGAGGTCGCTCCGGCGTTGCCGTAGCCGTGATTGTGGAACCAGAGCATGGCCGCCCGCGCCCCGTTGGGGCCGTAGATTTCCTTGTCGCGCTGACGGGCTTCCTTGCGGTTCAGGCAGCAGGAAGTCTGCACGTTGAAGCGCGCCCCGGCCAGCAGGTCGCCGGGCAGAATCTCTCTGGGGAGGTATTTCACCATGACCTCGCGATTGAACCAGGCGCGGCGTTCGGGCAGCGACCATTTCCAGAAATCCGGATGCAGGTCGACGCGGCGGGCGGTCTGCCGAAAAGCCGAGCGGAAGGTTTGCAGGAAGGCGTAGGTCTCCGGCACGATATAGAAGGACAATTCGTTGTACTGGAAGTCCCAGGGCGTGCCGGTCGTCCAGGAGGTGTATTCGTTGTTCCAGGCGCGCAGGACGCCCTGAAAATAATAATCCCGCAGCCACTGGATGCGCGGGGAAAGGTTGTGAGGCGTTTTGACGGCATAGCGCGGCTTTTCAATCGTAGAGGTGGTCATGGCTGTTCTCCTTTCAGATAGTTTTCTCCGTGCCGAAGCATTTCGGTCATGATGGAAGCGGCAGCGTCGCTGTCCCGACGCTCGAAGGCGTCCACCAGGCGGGCGTGAAACTGATGAACCGCCGCCACGACCGGCGTGCCGTAATACTTGCGGAAGAACGCGCCGGTCAGGCTGGTGTAGACGCCTTTGAAGGAATTGATGAGCAGGGGATAGATGAGGTTGCCGGAGGCAATCGCGATGAGAAGGTGAAAAGAAAAATCCAGGTCGGTCAGGGTTTGGGGATCGCAGCAGGCGGCTTCTTCTTCCTGGGCAAGGAGGTCGCTGAATTCGTCGAGCTGTTCTCCGGTGCGGTTCAGGGCCGCCAGGCGGGCGGTTTCGATTTCGAGCAGGAAGCGCGTGTCGAGCAGACTCTGGGCGAAGGCGGGGTCGAGTTGTCCGTTGTGGTAGGCGAGCAGGGAGGAGAGGATGGCCATCGAGCCGGCGCGGCGGTAATCGTTGACAAAGACCCCCCGGCGCGGGACGATGCGCACCAGGCCTTTGGCGTCCAGGTCCACTAGCGCTTCGTGCAGGACCGGGCGGCTGACCCCCAGGCGGGCGGCAAATTCCCGTTCGGGCGGCAGACGCTCGCCGATCTTGAGTTCGCCGGAGAGGATGAGGTCCTCCAGGCGCTGGACGCAGGCCTCTTTCAGGCTCGGCACGCGCAAAGGTTCTGTCAGGGCATGATTCACGCGCTGTCTCCTTCTGTGGTAAAACCACCAGCCAATTAGATTATACTGCAAAATCCGGCGGGAAAGCAATAGGGAAAGTTTGCAATTGGATAATGACCAGGGAAAAACCGTTTGTCTAAAGCAGGATTATAATGAAGCCGGAGGAAACCCTATGAAAATGCAAAACATCCCCTTTGGTGTCACCGACTGGAGCAATGTTGAAACGACAGAACATCCCGGCGATTCAGGCCGGGCCATCTGGCGAACGCGTCAATTCAACGACATTCGCGTCCGGATGGTGGAATACTCGCCAGGTTACATTGCAGATCATTGGTGCTCAAAAGGCCACATCCTGCTTGTCTTGGAAGGCGAATTGCATACTCAATTACAAGATGGGCGCGAATTTATCCTTAAACCGGGAATGAGTTATCAGGTGGCCGATGATGCTGAGCCTCACCGCTCATCCACACCGACCGGCGTCAGGCTCTTCATTGTGGATTAAGCAAATAAAACCACAAGAAGGCAAAACAAATACTTGCCAAGTTATTTACCTTCGATTATCCTTATGAACGGGAGTGGTAAGGTCCCGGAGGGCTTCCCGGTCTTCAAAACCGGTGGCGGGTCGCGTTGCGGGCCGCGGTGGGTTCGACCCCCATCCACTCCCGCCTTTCTTTCCTGGCTCCCAAGTCAGAACGCTTGCCTGCCTCTCGAAGACCAAACCACTATCTTGATTTTGGTGTTGTAGCCAAACAACTATTTAGGAGTAAACACCCGCTAATTGGTGGAAAGTTTACATAACCTGGTGACGTCTTATGATCCTTCCTGAACTCGAAATTTTGCACGCTTTAGTAGGACGTGTTTTTCGTGTCGATGATGTAACCCTGGGCGACCCGCAAAGGAGTTATATCGCTCGTTACCGTGGGCACCTGCTGAGCAACGATTCGGCGGCTGCCTATGACTATCTGACCGAAACATTGAAGCCCTATGGCATTTTGCCGCTTTTTCGGATGGAGGGTACGGTACAGGTCATTTACCTGACCCAAAGCCTGCCCAAACCACAGGCATCCAACAAAAACATCAATCTTGTCCTCTTCGCCCTGACTCTGTTCAGCGTCCTGTTGACCGGCGCAATGTATGGTTATGAGGGAGAAACGCCAGAGGGTCTTCTGGGAATGCTGGGGACCATCTTAAGAAATCTGAGTGCAGGCTGGCCATTTGCCGCAAGTATGCTCGGTATTCTTGCCGCACACGAATTTGGACATTACCTGGTCGGTCGTTACCACAAAACAGAAGTGACCTTACCTTATTTCATTCCTTTGCCATTTAGCCTATTGGGAACAATGGGTGCCTTCATTCAGATGAAGTCACCGCCGCGTAACCGACGCGTCTTGCTGGACATCGGTATTGCCGGGCCATTGGCAGGGCTGGTTGTTGCCATTCCGGTACTGCTGCTTGGACTGCACCTTTCTGATGTTGGCCCAATCGAGGGACAGGGATTGCTGGAAGGGAACTCCATCTTGTATTTGCTGGCAAAGTTTGTCATCAAAGGCAAATTGCTTCCAGAGCCGCTCAGTTATGGCGGCCTACCACCGCTGCTGTACTGGCTGCGATACATCTTTACCGGCATGCCCATTCCGCTGGGAGGCTTAGATGTCCAATTACATCCTGTGGCCTGGGCAGGATGGGCCGGCCTGCTGGTCACAGCCATGAACCTGATCCCTGCCGGGCAACTGGATGGCGGGCATATTCTATATGTCCTGCTGGGCAAACGCACAAAAAAGGTCTTTCCCTTCCTGCTGGCAGCAGTTGCTCTGCTCGGAATATTCTGGAACGGTTGGTTATTGTGGGCTTTCCTGTTATTCATCTTTGGGCGGGTCAACGCTGCGCCGCTGGATGAAATCACGCCGCTGGACACAAGGCGAAAAATCATCGCCATTCTCATGCTGGTTCTTTTCTTACTGGTCTTCATCCCTGTTCCATTGGTTTACTACGGATGAAATCGAAGTTCGCTAAACGGCTATTCATTCTTCTGGCGTTGGCCTTCTTTGCATGCCGCCCGGCAAGCACTCCTATTCCAACCCCGACACCAACGCCAAAAGTAGCACCCACCGCCTCGATTACGCCGCTCCCCCAAAGCCGGCTCGAGGTCCAGGAAGAAACGCTGCGCGGGACACAGGTCACCGTGTGGCATGCATGGTTCGGTACCGAAGCCTCCCTCTTCCAGTCACAAGTCGCCCGCTTCAATACCGACAACCCATGGGGAATCGTTGTGCTGATTCAGCCGCAGGGCAATTTCACCGAATTATTTGAGACGGCTACCAATTCGCTCATCAGCAACCAGCGCCCCGACATCGTCATTACCCTGCCAGAACAAGCGCTGGTCTGGGACAAGAAAGGGGCAGTGCTGGACTTGACCCCCTACCTGAGCGATCCCGTCTTCGGGCTGACGGAAAGTGAATTATCTGACTTCCCAAGTTTGTTTCTGGCTGGCGATGCACCAGGTGGCCGCCGGTTGGGTATGCCTGCCCAGCGCACAGGACGGTTTCTGCTCTACAACCAGAGTTGGGCGCGCGAATTGGGATTTAATTCCGCTCCAACCACCTCGGCTGAGTTTGCAGATCAGGCTTGCACGGCCAACCACTCAATGCGTTCAGACGCCACCACAGACAATGATGGACAGGGCGGCTGGCTGGTGGACTCTCACCCCATGACTGTCCTGGCCTGGATGCAGGCTTTTGACGGTGGATTAATAGAGCGCGATGGCTATCGCTTTTTAACCCATCCCAACTTGAATGCGTTGACTTTTCTCAAAGAACTCTATGAACGAGGCTGCGCCTGGATGCCTGTGGATGGCAACGATGCCGATCACTTTTCTGCCCGCCGCGCCTTGTTCATGACCGCCAGCCTGGATGAGTTTTTCGAAATTTCGCAAACCTTCCTTCGTGCCGAAAATCAGGATACATGGACGGTACTTGCCTTCCCAGGCACAAACGGGACTACTTTTTTTACTTACGGTTCGTCTTATATCCTGCTAAAATCAGACACCACTCGCCAGTTAGCAGCCTGGTTATTTGTACGTTGGATGCTCTCGCCCGAAAATCAGGCACAATGGGTAAAAAGTACCGGCTTGTTCCCACTGCGGGCATCTGCCATGAACGCGCTGCAAGATTATGGCCGGGAACATCCACAATGGCAAACCGCCGTAGAACTCCTGCCGGTAGGACAAGTACCGCCGCTGATCCCATCCTGGCGTAAGGCACGTCCGATACTGAGCGATGCCTTCCTCTCCATTTTTCGCTCAAACATCTCAACAGGGCAACTTTCGGCCGTCCTGGCACGCATAGATGGCACGCTACGCGACCTGCAATCTGAATCCGATCCATAAGTTACTTATCCCATTTTTGCTTAGCGGGAACATCTCCAAACTGGCATAAAAGACAAAATATCATCATCATTAGAGGTAACAAAAGAGGTGCATATGCCGATTTATGAATATACCTGCCTGGATTGCAAAAAAGAATTTGAAGTCATCCGCCCAATGAGTCAAGCAGATGCGCCTGTGGCCTGTACGGCTTGCGGTAAAGAACACGTCAAACGCAAACTGGCGCTTGTGACCGCCATGAGTGGCGGGCGTGCTGTCTCTGGCGCATCTGGCGGAACCTCCTGTGGCTCTTGTTCTGGAGGACATTGCTCCACCTGCGGCCATTGATTATGAAGCCAATCAGCATCTTCAACGATGTCCTTGGGCCGGTCATGCGCGGGCCTTCCAGTTCACACACTGCCGGGTCATATCATATTGGCCGCCTGGCACGTTCACTTTTTGGCGAGCAGCCCCGGCGGGTCATCTTTACCTTTGACCCCAGCGGCTCCTATGCCGAGGTTTACCGCGAACAAAACAGCGACCGCGCCTTTGCCGCCGCCTTCCTGGACTGGTCCATTACCGACGGGCGTTTTTTGGACGCCCTGACCGAAGCAGACGCGGCCGGAATAGAGTTACGGTTCACTTCCAACCCCCTGCCTGGCGCGGACCATCCTAACGTAGTCCAAATCCAAATGGAATCGCGCGCTGGGCGCGAACTGACCATCCGTGCCAAGTCAATTGGCGGCGGTGCAGTCAGCATAGATCAGGTACAAGGATGGCCTGTCCATCTAAGCGGCGACGCCTATGACCTTCTGGTGGAACTGCCTGCCTCAGCCGAGGACTCTGTTCGCGCTTTTCTGGAAAAGGCCGGTGTCCTGCTGGAGGAACTGCAACGTGAAAGCCAGGGGGAACTCGTTCTGCTTCACGCTCGTTATGCAACTCTGTTAGAAAAAGACATCAGGTTGAAATTATCTGCCATTCAGGGCGTCTGCTCTGTCTGGCTGGCATCCCCTATTTTTTTCGTCCCGCGTGGGAAAGCCCTGTTTACCAGTGCGGCAGAGATGACACACCTGGCTCAAGCACGCGCCTGTTCATTGGGACAAGCGGCTTTGGCTTACGAGGCCGAGTTGCTGGGTCTGAGTCAAGCCGAAGTACTGGCCGAAACTTTGCGCCGCTATGCGGTCATGTACCAGGCCGTGCAACGCGGCCTGGACGAGAATCTGCCCCCCATGCGCCTGCTTCAGCCAACTGCGCGCGCAATCTACCAGGCTCAGGCAAGTGGCCGGCTTGCCTTTGGCGGGATGCACAGCCGTGCCGCGGCGCGGGCCATGGCGGTGATGCACGTCAACGGCGGGGCGGGTGTCGTCTGCGCCGCACCAACCGCCGGCTCAGCCGGAACCCTGCCCGGCACACTTGTCACCCTGGCCGAAGAGTTGTCTTTAACCGATGAGCAAATCGCGCTGGCTTTGTTGGCCGCATCGGCAGTGGGAGTAATCATTGCTGCCCGGGCCACTTTCGCGGCCGAGGTCGGGGGTTGTCAGGTTGAAATTGGCGCAGCAGGGGCCATGGCCGCGGCTGCCGCGGTCGAAGCCGCCGGTGGAAGTGCAACACAAGCGGCAGATGCCGCGGCTATTGCTTTCCAGAACACCATGGGTACCATTTGTGATCCCGTACAAGGCATTGTAGAAATTCCCTGCCACACACGTAACGCTGTGGCCGCCGCCTCAGCCTTCGTCTGCGCCGATTTGATTATGGGAGGTTACCAAAATCCAATCCCGTTAGACGAGACCATTGACGCCATGTACGCGGTTGGCAAGATGTTGCCACGCGAGTTGAAATGTACGGCGCTGGGCGGCCTGGCACAGACCCCCTCTGCCCTGAAATTACGGCGAATTGATTAAAAGCGCTTCGCCCGGGGTGAGGGGGGCACCCAAGGCGAAGCAACCTTATTTTGCCACAAAATCTTATATTGTCAAGGGCTATGCCGCCGGTAATTATTCGAAATATAATATAGTCATGCAAAGCAGGTGTGGCCTGGCAAGGCACAGCCGTGCTGACCGAGCAGTGCTCTACATTCATTTAGGAGGACGGATGCTCACAGATGAATTGCTTCAACAGGGAATAACAGCCGCCCAGGCAGGTAATTTGGCAGAGGCGCGTCGCCTGCTCTACCAGGTGGTGCGCGCCAATCCGCGATCTGAACTTGGCTGGCAGTGGCTGGGGTACAGCATGGATGTGCCAGAAAAGCAAGCCGAATGTTTTCGCCGCGTCTTGCTCATCAATCCGAAAAATGCATACGCCCGTCAACAACTGGAGGCCCTCAAGGCACAAGGCATCACTCCTCCTGCGCCGGCTGGAAAACAAAAGACTGCACGCAGCAACAAGAAATTGAATCCGTTATTGCTTGGCGGGGTAGCCTTCCTGGTTGTGTTGTGCATCGCCGCGATAGGAGGCGGTGTTCTCTTGATCAACGGCGGCCTGTTACAGGGCAATCCAGCGGCACCGGCCCCCGTTACGTCAGAGGCAATTCCAACCCTGCCGCCCGGGCCAACCCCTGTCCCCACCCCAAACTATGTTCCGGTTTACGGGCAAGAACCCTGTGCTTTTGAAGTCCCAGACGGCATAGAAATCCAATGCGGTGCCTTGGTCGTGCCGGAAAACCGCGCTGGCGACCCAAAGAAAACCATACGGATTGCAGTAGCCATTTTCCCCAGCACCGGCCCAAATCCCGCTCCCGATCCGATCGTTTTCCTTCAGGGTGGGCCGGGTGCACCTGCCATCCAGCAGGTGGTGGATGCCTATGAGACCATTGTTGCCCCATTCATCTCTGAGCGAGATTTTGTCGTTTTTGATCCGCGTGGGACAGGATATACCAAACCGGCGTTAGATTGTGACGAATTGCGTACAACTGACTTGCTTGATTTACAGGGCAAGATTCCTGAAAATCAGCGCGGGGCTTACTATGGCGGCGCATTGCAAACCTGCCGCTATGCCCTCAGCAGTGCCGGCATTGACCTGAGCGCCTATACCTCCGTCGCCTATGCTGCTGATGTGCGTGACCTCCTGAACGTCCTGGGTTACCAGCAGGCCAATTTGTACGCGGTCTCTTACGGCACGCGCGTCGCCCAGATTGTCTTGCGCGATTATCCCCAGGTGGTACGCAGCGTGATCCTTGACTCAGTGGTTCCCCTGGAAAGTAAAGTGCTGGAGGCCCTGCCAAAAAGCCAGGAAGATGCGCTGGAAGCCCTCTTTGCCGCCTGCGCCGCAGACCCGGCCTGCGCTGCCACCTACCCTGACCTGAAAGGAATGTACCAGACAGTGCTCCAAACCCTGGATGCCACCCCCTTGCGTACCACCACCAGCAGTATCCCGGAAGAAGGTAGCCTCAATGTCCTGGTCAACGGCCGCGTGTTTGCTGAAACCATCACCTGGATGTTGCGTTACGGTGAAACCATTCCTTCCATTCCCCTGGTCATTGGACGCGCATATGCCGGAAATTACGACCCCTTGCGTTTCATGCTCTCGATGCCCTATGATACGATCAACCAAATCAACCTGGGGACATACGTCTCGGTCAACTGCCACGAGCAAGTATATCTTGCTACCACCGGCTCTGTGGGCCTGATTGTAGATGATAACTGCGTCATCTGGGATGTGGCCCCACTTCAGCCATCGGAAATCGAACCGGTACGCTCAGGCATGCCCGTCCTGCTGATCAGCGGACATTTTGACCCGGCGACACCACCCACTTTTGCTCGACAGGTAGCCGCTAACCTGGGACACGCCACCTTACTTGAATTCCCAACACAGGGCCATGTACCCACCGCCAGCACAGCCTCCGATTGCGCTCGTCAAGCAATGGCCGAGTTTATCCGCAATCCCAACGCCCCCGTCCGCCCAGCCTGTTTGGCCGATGAACAAAAAGTAACCTTTGTCTTACCCTACACTGGCGAGACGCCCATTCCCCTGGAAGGCCTGAAGGACGAGACCCAGAAACTGATTACCAAAGTCCCCAAAGATTGGATAAAAGGCGAGGGCAACCTGTATGCCCGCCAAAACGGCTTCAATGACGTAACCCAAATAATCGTCATGCAAAGCACAGCAAGCAAAGAACGCCTGATAGATGCCTATGGGACTAATTTCAACAACGGCGCGGGATTTGATGAACCGGCTGCCCTGCAAGGGAAAGAGAAATATAACAACCTCGAATGGTCTTTCTACACAGCCAAATCCGGTTCACTGATGATTGACATGGCCTTTGCCCCAAATGTCAAGCAGACCATCATGGTCATGATGGTGAGTTTCCCCGACGAGCGCGACGCGCTTTACCGTATGCTCTTCTTGCCGGTAATAGAGGCCACTCAGCCGCTCAAGTAAGATGTATAACTTGAGACAACTGCTGGTCATTTTGACTCTTGCCGGAGTTACCGCCTGCGCTGTCGAAACCCCGGCGGTTCTTCCTACGCCCGAGCCTGCTCCTACATCCCCGGCAACGCCCACTCTCGTACCCTCTCCCACCCCCTCCCCCACGCCTCAGCCGCGCTATGTCACTCCGCCCTCCGGGCCAGAACGGGAGGATTTCCCGCCAGGAATCAACCCGTTAACCGGGCTGGAAGTGCAGGATGCAACAACGCTGGACCAACCGGCAGTGCTGATTTCCATCAGCAATATGCCGGTTACAGCACGCCCACAGGCCGGTCCCGGCTTTGCGCCGTGGGTCTTTGAACTTTTCATTGGCGAGGGCACAACCCGTTTTATGGGCGTCTTTTACGGAGATTTCCCGCGACGTGTGCCCAATCTACCCGGCCCCTGTGAAGTAAATAAAAGCACACCTTATCCTGCAGGCCATTGGCTTGGCGGCCGTCTCTGGCTGGACGAAAATCAGAACGGCATGCAGGATTCATGGGAAGTGGGTGTGGGCGGCATCTGTGTCCGCCTGTACATGGCCGGAGAGACGATTCCCCAACAGGAGACCTCCACCACTTCCAATGGCTCCTATGCTTTTTCGGTAGAAGAAGGCAAATCCTACGCGATTGCTTTTGATGCAGGACCCGTTTACACCTTTACTACGCCAAATGTCGGAGATGATGATAGAGACAGCGACGCCGACCCAACATCTGGACAGACCCGTCTCTTGACGGCGGCGGGTGCAGATTCATCCTGGGATGCCGGCCTTATCCTCTCCAACCCACCTGCCGTTCTGCCAACCCCTATCCCCGAAGATATTGCCCCAGAGCGCACCTATGTCGGCCCGATTCGTTCCGGACGATTGACGTATCGGGATTTTTCGCTTATGTTCCCGCACAGTTGTCTGATATTTGCCAGCGCAGCCGGAGACATTCTGGAACGTCTGGATTATTGTGAAATCATTTATGGGGAAAAGGGCGCGGCAACACCCAATACAGCCTTGATTGATGTGAGCCACATGCGCGCCCTGGCAAAAAAGAATGCTGTAGCAGGTCAGCCGGTCAACTATTCCGGCAATCGCTTTGATCCTCTCCCACCTCCAGGCGGTGTGCCGGCAAATTCACTGTGGGTCTTCTATCACAGTTATACACAGTCTTTATGGCAGTATGATCCCGTGCTGGGTCAATACCTGCGTTTCCTGGATGATGCGGATGGCAAAGGACGTTTCCACCCGCATACCGAGCGTCTGACCGGCCGACAACTGGCCTTTGAAAACGTCATTCTGATCCTGGCTGATTATAAGATTTTCCGCCCAATGCAATACGAGGTGGATTTGAGTGTTGGACAGCAGGGGTTTGCCTATCTATTGCGTGATGGCCAGATCTATCTTATCCGCTGGTCGGCAGTCAGCCGCGCCTGGGAACAAAAAACGGGTCTGATGCGCCCCATCCACTTCACCACAGCCGACGGGCAGTTATTCCCGCTCAAGCCTGGCCGCACCTGGATTTGTTTGCTTACAGCCGGTTCCGGAATCCAGGACTTGGGAGATGGGAAATGGAAAGCGACCTTTATCCAGCCGGAATGAGGTGCTTTTCTATGCCGCTTAAAGCAAGGGGGGCTGCTCTTTTGGTTTAGGGTTGTCGTTCCCGTTCATAAGAACACCGGCCCGGCGCAAGTCCTCATTGGGAATGCGCGCTACTGTGGCAACTGTATCGCCAGGCTGCAGGCGCATCAAATGCACTCCGCGCGTGGCACGCCCGGCCTGTTTGACATCTTTTGCTTTCAACCGCAGGGTAATGCCATTGGCTGAGATGATGGTCAGGTCATCGCCTGGCCGCACGACACGCGCCGAAGCAATCTTGCCGGTGGCGGGCAGGGCCTTTTGATCAATGGTGGCAATGCCGCCGGTAGCGCGGCCTTTGGGTGCGTATTCCTTGAGGGGAGTCTGCTTTCCATATCCCAGCGTGGTGATCGTGAAGAGGGCGCCGTCTGGCTGTACAACATCCATGCTGGCTACAGCGTCGCCTTTTGCCAGGCGAATGCCCTGCACGCCGGCTGCAGCACGACCCATCGCGCGCACATCTTCTTCAGCAAAACGCAGGGCCTGGCCGTTCTCCGTCACCAGAATGATTTCATCTTTACCACTGGTCAGCCGTGCCCAGCCAAGTTCATCACCTTCTTCCAGTGTCATGGCAATCAGCCCAGAAGGCCGCACCGAAGTAAACTCTTCCATGCTGACACGCTTGATTTTTCCTTTGACAGTTGCCAGCGTGCAATAAGTATGGGATGAGAAATTCGGCACCGCAATTGCAGCCGTGATGCGCTCGCCAGGTTCAAGTGAAAGAACGTTTGCCAGAGAAATCCCTTTTGCCGAGCGGTCAGCATCGGGAATCTGATAGACCTTTTCGGAATAGACCTTGCCACGGTCAGAGAAAAACAGCATCGTGTCCAGACTACGCGCCGGAATAAGGGCAACCACTTCGTCTTCGTCGCGGGTAAGATGTCCGGTTACGCCGCGTCCGCCAATGGATTGCGAGCGAAAAGCCCGAGCGGCTACGCGCTTGATGTAACCGCGTTCGGTCAGGCTAACCAAAACGGCTTCATCCTGCACCAGGTCTTCTTCGTGGAATTCTTCTTTGGCGTCTATGGCAATGTGTGTTCGACGGTCATCACCGTATTTTTCCTTCAGGTCACGCATGTCATCCTGAATCAGAGCCAGGATTTTCCTCGGGTGAGCCAGCAGATCTTCCAGATAGTTGATTTGTTCTTGAACCTGTTTGTGCTCTTCTTCAATTTTCCAGCGTTCCAGGGCTGCCAGCCGCCGCAATTGCAGGTCGAGGATGGCTTGCGCTTGTAATTCGCTCAACTTGAAGCGTTTTATCAGGCGCTCTTTGGCCTGATCGGCATCTGGTGATTGACGGATGGTGGTAATTACATCGTCCAGGTTTGCCAGGGCAATCAGGTAGCCGTCAAGAATGTGAATCCGCGCGCGGGCCCTGGCCAATTCAAAATTCGAACGTCGCACCAGAACAGTTTGGCGGTGTTCAATAAAGATGCGCAACGCCATCTTGAGCGGTAGTGTCCGTGGTTCACCATCCACCAGTGCCAGCATTTGAACGCCAAAGGTAGATTGCAGGGAGGTGTATTTGTAGAGTTGGTTGAGTACTTTTTTGGGCTGGGCGCCGCGCTTGAGTTCAATGACGATACTCATGCCGCGTTGGTCAGATTCGTCGCGCAAATCAGAAATCATGTCAATTTTTTCATCGCGCACCAGTTCGGCAATTCTCTCCAGCAGAGCAGATTTGTTGACTTGGTAGGGAATTTCGGTAATGATGATTTCATGTCGGCCGCCTTTGCCCTCTTCAATGTGCGCTGTCCCGCGTACAACCAACCGGCCTCGCCCTGTGCCATAAGCCGATTCGATTCCATCGCGACCGATAATAATGCCTCCGGTCGGAAAGTCGGGCCCTTGTATAAACTGCATCAAATCTTCGACCCGAATCTCATCCAGTTGTTCGTAATGGTCAATCATGTAGATAATGGCATCAGCCACTTCACGCAAATTATGTGGGGGGATATTGGTGGACATACCCACGGCAATACCAGCCGTGCCATTTAAAAGCAGGTTGGGCAGGCGGGCAGGCAATACCAGCGGCTCTTCCAGCGAATCGTCAAAGTTGGGGCCAAAGTCCACTGTATCTTTTTCGATATCTGACAGCATTTCCTCGGCCAATTTATGCAGGCGGGCTTCGGTATAGCGCATAGCAGCAGGGGCATCGCCATCAATTGAACCGAAGTTCCCCTGTCCGTCCACGAGGGGATAGCGCATGGAAAAATCTTGCGCCATGCGGGCCATTGTCTCATAAACAGCCGCGTCGCCATGGGGATGATACTTGCCCAGCACCTCACCGACAATACGGGCTGATTTTTTGTAGGCCGCATTGGAACGCAGACCCAGTTCCTGCATGGCATAGAGAATGCGGCGATGTACCGGTTTTAACCCATCGCGCGCGTCGGGCAGGGCGCGTGCCACAATGACGCTCATAGCATAATCCAAGTATGCTGAGCGCATTTGTTGTTCGATGTCTACTTGGTGAATTTGACCAATTTCCATAGGCGTTGGGAATCGCTCTCTTTTTGAAGGAAGGTTGCCGCTGTAAAGCGCAGGGATTATACCGCACAAACAAAAGACCCGCCTACCAGCGGGTCTCAGTGCCGAAGGTGGGATTTGAACCCACACGAGGGAACCCCCACTACGCCCTGAACGTAGCGCGTCTGCCAATTCCGCCACTTCGGCGAGGAATCCATTGCACTATACCATGCGCCATGTATTTTATCCGAAACGTCGGTTTTGTCAACCTCGCGCGAACAAACGGTGTCCACGCAAAAGTCGTTGCAAAGAGAGCACAGAGTAGGTCACGTTTGAAACGTGACCTACTCTGATCAATAACTTTTGCGTGCACAACAAACAAAGGGATAAGTGGGGTAAAATAGTTTGAGGTAACTGCCTGCTCTTCTCACCTGCTGGGTATGAAATTGTTGTGATTAACCATGGGGTCGCGGAAGACAAAGAGAAACCCAATTAACACTCTGCTTTCTCCGCGTTGAGTTTGGGACAGCAGCAACTTGAGTTAATTGCATTTTGAGTTTTTTTGAAAAGCAAGTAAAATGTAAGCACCTTTCAAATTCTGTTGATTTCACTGCAAGGAGTAGCCGTGAGTAAGTGGCCCGGTAAATACGTTATCGGTCTAACCGGCAATATTGCCACTGGTAAAAGTGTGGTGCGCAAGATGCTTGAGCATTTAGGGGCCTACACCATTGATGCCGATTCGCTTGCGCATCGCACCTATGCAAAAGGCGCGCCTGGGTATCAACTTGTTCTGGATACCTTTGGACAATGGGTACTCGGTCCAAATGGTGAGGTGGATCGTTCCAAATTGGGCCGCCTGGCATTTTCTGATTCTGAGGCAATGCGTCAACTGGAGAAAATTGTCCACCCGCTGGTCGAGCAAGCGGTGGATATCCTGATCCGGCGCGCCAGTCAGAATGTTGTTGCCATTGAAGCCATCAAGTTATTGGAGGGTGGCTTACGCTCGCAGGTGGATACCATTTGGGTGGTTTATGCGCCCGAAGAGGTCCAGATGGAACGCTTGATGCGCAAGCGCGGTTTTGGACGTGAAGAAGCACTGGCGCGCATCCGTTCTCAACCACCACAAGAACAGAAAATTGCGGCTGCCAAAGTAGTATTGCGTAATACCGGTTCCTATGAGGACCTGTGGAAACAGGTAACGGCTACCTGGAAAAACATCTACCCTGGGACCGATACCGGACCGGTAGCGCTTAAACCGGCGCCGAAAGGTGAACTCAGGGTACAACGCGGTCGGCCGCGTGATTCGCAAAACATTGCCGATTTGTTGAATCGCTTGAGCGATCATGCTCAAAAAATGTCGGCCGAGGATGTGATGGCAGCGTTTGGAGAGAAGGCTTACCTGCTCTTACAACAAGGAGATCAAATTGTTGGTGTGACCGGCTGGCAGGTAGAGAACCTGGTAGCGCGTGTCTCTGACCTTTATGTTGCGCCAGATGTCCCCTTTGAGCAGGCCCTGGAAGCCCTGCTCAAGGAAGTGGAGCGTGCTTCTCAAGACTTGCAATGTGAAGCGGCTTTGATCTTCCCTGTCCCTGCTCTGGCAGCGCAAGAAAACGTTTGGAAAAAATTGGGCTATGAACGCCGCACGCCGCAATCTCTGGGTGTGCAGGCCTGGACGGACGCGGCGCTTGAATCCCAGCCAGCCGGTACGGTTCTGTTCTTCAAACAATTACGGCAGGACCGCATTCTGCGTCCCATCTGACCTTTGATTGTGCCTGCCGGCTTGATTTCGATTTGCCGGGTAACTTGTGGCCGAACTTTTCGAAGACCTTATTTTTGTATTTCAACGTCTTGATTGGCTGAGCGTTCTCGATATTCTGCTGGTCACTTTAATTTTCTTTGGCCTGCTTTACAGTTTACGAGATACGCAGGCCATGGCGTTGCTACGCGGCATTTTGTTTCTGGTCATGCTGGTTGTGCTTCTGACCAGTTTGGTCCCTCTGCCAGCCTTTTCCTGGCTGCTCAAGACCACCCTGCCGGCTTTATTGTTTGCAATACCGGTCATCTTTGCCCCCGAAATTCGCCGCACATTGGAGAGAATTGGGCGGGCCGGGATGTTTCTGCCTCGCTCGCAAAAACCCGAAACAAATAGGGAGAGAAACGAAACCATAGGCGCTGTTGTCAGCGCTGTAGCACGGCTCTCGGCTCGCCAACATGGCGCGCTGATCATTTTTCAGCGACTTGACAACCTGGAAGAGTATGTCAACACAGGCGTGCGCATGAGTGCGCAGGTAACTCCTGAGTTATTAATACAGATTTTCTACCCCAATACTCCCCTGCACGATGGGGCTGTAATTATTGCAGATGGGCGCATTGTAGCCGCTTCCTGTGTAATGCCACTCTCTGCCAGCGGCATCTTAGCGCGTTCACCTGAACGTCAGATGGGATTGCGTCACCGCGCCGCTCTGGGGATTTCAGAAGTAAGCGATGCGGTGGCCGTTGTGGTCTCAGAGCAGACCGGGTCAATCTCAATTGCCCACGCCGGACGTATGATTCGCCGCCTGGACGCAGAACGCCTGGAGAATATTCTGCTGGCTTTCTTCCAACCAGAAGAAAAATTGCGCAACAGGTTCCTTCACCGCCTGTTTTCACCGTTTTTTCCTCATAAGGATGACTGAACAATGTGGCGCAATTTTGGTCAGAATTTACGCACCTTCATTTGGGCACTTCTCCTTGCGCTGACTGTCTGGGTCTCAGCAGTAACTTCGGCAGACCCCGACCAGGTTCGCGCCTACCCCGAAGCAGTGTCACTGGAAATTGTGGGCCAAAGCCCCAATTTGATATTGATTGAAGCACTACCCCAGAGTGTAGAGGTTACCTTGCGCGCTCCCCGCTCTGTTTGGGAGAAGATACTGGTTCACCCTAAACCAGTGCGCGCCTTTTTGGACTTGTCAAGCCTCGATGCCGGACAACACCTGGCAAAGGTGCAAGTGCAGGTTTCAGAGTGGCCAGTAAAAGTTGTCTCGGTCACGCCTCCTGTTATTATGCTTAATTTAGAACGGTTAGCCACGCGTACACTTGACCTGGAACCGGTGCTGGTCGGACAATTACCAATCGGCTTCCAGACGGGCGAACTGGAATTGGAATTGAAACAAGTAACCATTTCAGGCCCAGAATCTGTTGTGGAAAAAGCAACACATGCTCAGGTGGAAATTTTGTTAAGTGGCCAACGAGATGATATCTCAGGCATATTTCCTGTGCAGGTTGTGGACAGCAATATGAATTTGCTGACTGATCTGACACTCACCCCGGAGAGCGTGCAGGCAACCTTACCGATCGTTCAGCAGGGCGGTTATCGCGATATGGCAGTCAAAGTGATTGTACGTGGACAGCCTGCAAACGGCTACCGCCTGGCCAGTATTACCTCCCTCCCCTCTGTTGTAACGGTTTTCTCGACTGACCAGGAACTGGTAAATGCACTCCCCGGCTTTGTTGAAACTCAGCCCCTGGATTTGAATAACGCGAAGGCCGATATTTCAACTCGCCTGAGTCTCAACCTGCCGCCAAAAGTCAGTGTTGTGGGCACCCAGGATGTCGTTGTGTTGGTGGGAATTGCGGCCATTCAGGGAAGCCTCACCCTCTCTAGCAAAGATGTCGAATTGCTTGGACTGGAGCCAACCCTGGAAGCACACATTGCTCCCACATCGGTTGATGTCATTATTTCTGGGCCAATGCCCCTTTTGGATGCCCTCTCGGCTCAGGATGTGCGCGTGATTGTGGATGTGACCGGTTTGACGGCTGGGACTTACCAATTGACGCCAAAAGTTGAAATTCTGGTCACCGGTTTGCAGGTTGAGTCGATTTTACCAGCAGCAGTTGAAGTAATTCTTTCTCCAACGGCAACACCTACACTGAGGCCTTAATTATGCAAAAACCTGTTGTTGCTTTGGTCGGACGGCCAAATGTCGGTAAAAGCACGCTGTTCAACCGCCTGATCGGTGAACGTCTGGCAATCGTGGATGATCTGCCAGGTACAACGCGCGACCGTTTGCTGGGTGAGGCTGAATGGAATGGTGTCTCTTTCCATGTAGTGGACACGGGTGGGATTGATCCAACACATGGCGGCAAGTCACCGCTTTCGGTTGGCTCGGCCGAGTTTGTTGCGCAAATTCGCCAGCAGGCGCAAATGGCGATCCAGGATGCAGACGCGGTGCTTTTTCTGGTAGACGGCATGACAGGCCCTACGGCGGCCGATTTTGAGGTGGCAGAGATTCTGCGTCGTAACCAAAAGAAACTACCCGATGGCAGTTTCTGGCCGCCGGTTTATCTGGTGGTCAATAAAAGCGAAAGTGCAGAACGGCGAGAGTCAGCAGCCGAGTTTTATGCATTAGGGTTGGGAAAACCCTACCCGATTTCTGCTATTCATGGCACCGATACGGGCGATTTGCTGGATGACCTGGTGAGCACCTTTCCTTCTGGAGACGAGGATGAAGAAGGTGACAGCATCAAGATTGCTATTGTTGGCAAGCCGAATGCCGGCAAATCCAGTCTGCTTAACCGTTTGGTTGGTGAGGAACGTGCCATTGTCAGCCCAATCCCTGGCACAACGCGGGATGCCATTGATACGCTTATTGAATATGAGGGCCTCAAAGTCACATTGATTGATACGGCCGGCATTCGCCGGCGCGGCAAAATTGAACATGGCGTTGAGCAATACAGTGTCTTGCGTTCTCTGAAAGCCATTGAACGTGCTGATGTGGCCTTGCTCATGATTGATGCCACAACCGGCATTACCAATCAGGATGCTCATATTGCCGGCTTTATCCTTGAAGCCTGGAAATCTTGTGTTGTGCTGGTTAACAAATGGGATGCGGTTACGAAGGACACCTACACGATGGATGAGTTCACCCGCAAAGTGCGGCAGGAACTCGATTTCATGGATTATGTGCCGGTGCTGTTTATCTCAGCAAAGACAGGCCAAAGAGTGGACCAGGTTTTACCGCTGGCTCTGCGTGTACAAGAGGAGCGGTTGGCGCGCATCAGCACATCTCAATTGAATCAGATTATCCAGAAGGCACAGGATAAGCACGCTGCACCCTCGCGTTCAGGACGCCCCTTCAAAATGTATTATGGCACGCAGGTTCGGTCTGACCCGCCAACCTTTTTGATTTATGTCAACGATCCTGGTTTGGCGCATTTCTCTTATTTGCGCTACCTTGAAAACCAAATCCGTGCAGTCTATGGCTTCGTGGGTACGCCGATTCGGTTGGTGTTGAAAGGGAAAAAGGAAAAATAACCGTCAAGTGGCAAATGGCATGATCCTTTGCGGTAACGGCAGCAAAAACGGAATCAAAAGAAAAGATAGAAGCAGTAGGTCACGTTTGAAACGTGACCTACTGCTAGAATTTCAGGGATTTTGTGTCAGGGCAGCCAGGCAAAGGTATTCATAATTTGTGCGAAAATGGCCGACTCGGTAATTGGGTCAAAAGCGGGCGGTGGGGTACTGAAGTTTCCTAAATTAGCCGAGTGCAAGACAAATTTTACTGTGATACAGGCATTTCCCCGGCTGACGGAATAAGTCGTCCAGTCATAGACGCTGCCCGCGGCTCCTTCCTGACCAGTTTCCTTCAAAAACTCAATGCTGTTGATGGTCACGTTCTGGCTATTTGACGCCATCCCATCAGATTCTTTGCATGGAGTTAGGCCCTCGGTTACTTTTGCTTCAAGGTACTTTTCTGTCAGGTTTGTATTGGCAGCAAAGGGTAAGTTGATGCGCGCCTGCGTATTGCTCATGCTGACAAAGACCGCGCCAGGTGGTATTTTGAAGGTAAATTTGTAGAGCGGGTTTTGATAACTCATCCAGGCAGACGTTTCAGATGTGGGCGTTGGAGGCAGGCTGGTAGGCGTAGGTGTCGGTGGGATAGCCGTGCTTGTTGGCGGCACGCCGGTACTTGTCGGTGGGATAGCAGTGTTTGTTGGCGGTATGCCGGTACTCGTCGGCGGGATGGTGGTTGGGGTTGGTGGAGCCACCGTCGGGGTCGGGCCTGAACCGAGGCTGGTAATGCGCGGGGCCACCCAGGTTGCGCGGTCACCCTTTGGACTTCCATAAGCCAGGACCGTCAGAATGAACTGGACGTTTTGTCCGGCCAGGGGGCTGAGATCCACGTTAGCAGCATAGTAGCGGCCTTCATATTTTTCGTTAAAACTCCAGAAGGTTTTGACAGCACCGGAACCGGCAATCTTGTAATCCAACCGAAAAGTGACATAACAATTGACTGCATCGCTGGCACAGTTGACGATGGATTGAAAACGATCGCCGTTTTTGACGCTGTAGGCCGGGTAGACGCCTTGAATATAGCCATAGTCAATGTTTTGGGGATGGGTGAGCAAGCCTGGCTGGCCAGAGGGCGTGCCGTTTTCCAGTACGGCATTGCTCAATTTGAGGACAAAGCCGCGGTTATCGCCTTCTGTGCCAGGGCAGGGCAAGGCATCTGCGCCGCTATACCATTGCGCATTGCAGGCATTGGCAGCGAAATCATAGCCCGAGGCAGGGCCAGAACCGCCTCCTCCTACATTGATGCTAATCCAGAACGGGCTGGTGCCGCTTGGGCCGATACCAAATGGCACGCCGTTGGCATTGCGGAATTGCCAGTAACCTTTGTAGTTGCCCGCTGTGGAAGGCGCCTTGAACCCGACGGTCAGATCCACCATCTGGCCTGGGCCGACGGTGATAGGCAGGTTGGCCGAGGTGGGGCCACCCATCTGATCACCGCTTACAAAGACCAGTGCATAGGAAGTGGTCCAGGCACAGGTGCCGGAGTTTTTCAGTCGCCAGGTCTTGGTGAAATCTTGATTAGGAGCAAAGATCGTACCATCAGGAACGGTGATGTCAGCAATGAAGGTGGCGCGGTCGCAGGAGGAACCGCTGGACAGCGTGGTGGGGATGGCGGTGACGCCGCCTCCGCCGCCGCGCAAAATGCGCGGTGCCCCCCAAACGGCTCGATCTCCAGTTGGAGATCCGGCAGCCAGCACAGTCAGGATGAATTTGACGTTATAACCTGCCAGCGGACTCAGGTCTTTGTCCACGCGGTAGTATTTGCCTTCGTATTTCTCGTCAAATGTCCAGAAAGTGCGTACAGGGTTCGAGCCAATCTGGTAATCCAGCCGAAAGGTGACGTAACAACCCGTGGCTCCATACTCACAATTGACAATGGACTGAAAACGGTCGCCAGCCTGAACCGTAAAGGCGGGGAAGACTCCCTGAATGTAACCATTTTGGATGTTTTGCGGCACGGTGAGCAGGCCAGGCTGGTTATCTACCACACCATTCTCGAGTTTGGGGGCGTCTAACTTTCGGACAAAGCCCTTTGAGTCCCCTTCGGTACCAGAGAAGGGCAACGCACCTGCGCCGCTTGTCCAGGTCGCGCTGGGCGCGTTGGCAACAAAATCAAAGGCCACGCCTGTGGTGGACGAGACTTTAATTTCAACCCAAAAAGGCTTGTTGGCGCTTGTCCCCAGGCCAAAGAGGACATTACTGGCATTGCGCAACTTCCAGTAGCCGCGATAGGTGCCGCTGCTGGCCGGGGCTGTCATTTGGACGGTGATATCCACTGTCTGGCCGGGAGCAACATTGTTTGGCAGGTTGACGGCTGTCGCCGCCCCCATTCTCTCGCCGCTGTCAAAGACAACGCTGTACGCCTTGCTCCAGGTGCAGGTACCAACATTCTTGATGCGCCAGGTTTTATTGAAGACAGTCCCCGGTGCAAGTACCGTCCCATCTGGCACGGTGACGTCGGCTACAAATTGAGCAGCGTCGCAATAGGCCGCCTTGACCGGCAAGGCCGGTTGGGCTGTCAACATAAGAATTAATACAGAGATAAAAAGCACGGTTTTCAATTTCATGATTGACCTCATGGGACCAACAACACAGAAACAGATTCTTTATAACGGATGTATTGAGATTATGTAATCAAAGACGATATCAGCCAGGGATATGTTCCTGTCAATTCCTGCTGCTTTCATCATAACAAAGAAAGCAGCGGGAATCAATCGGGAATTTAGACGGCCTTCTCCGCCCTAACTTTTGGCATCCCTTGCAACGGTTACCCCGATCCCAGGCATTTTCAGTACACATGTTTTGTACGGTATAATCTTTTCTTGAGTATGGAGCACAGATGTTCATAGACCAAGCAGAAATTTATGTGCGTTCTGGTAAAGGCGGCGATGGGATGGTTCACTTCCGCCGTGAAAAGTATGTTCCGCGCGGCGGGCCGGATGGCGGCGATGGCGGACGCGGCGGTGATGTCATCCTTGAAGTCAAACCTAATTTGAATACACTGGCCTCTTTCCGCTACACATCGCGCTTCATCGCCCAAAACGGCGGCAACGGCGGAGCAAACAACAAATTTGGCAAATCGGCCGAAGCGCTGATTGTGCCGGTTCCACCCGGGACGGTGGTCTATGATTCGCTGACCGGAGAAATGCTTGGCGATCTGACCCAACCTGGACAGCAGTTACTGGTCTGCAAAGGTGGACGCGGTGGACGGGGTAACACTCACTTTAAGAGTCCCACCAACCAGGCGCCGCGCACGGCTGAGAAAGGTGAGCCTGGAGAGGAGAAAACCCTGCGCCTGGAATTGAAACTCATCGCCGATATTGGTCTGGTAGGCGTGCCAAACGCCGGCAAATCCACGCTCCTGTCTGTCCTGACCAACGCCAAACCGAAGATTGCCCCTTACCCATTTACTACGCTAGAACCGAATCTGGGCGTAGCCGAAATAGATGATGAGACGACCGTTGTGCTGGCCGACATTCCCGGCTTGATCGAAGGGGCCAGTCAGGGCGCGGGACTTGGACACGACTTTTTGCGGCACATTCAACGGACCCGCGTCCTGATCCACCTTTTGGATGGCCTTTCTCCCGATCCGCTGGCCGATTACTCGCAAATCAACAGTGAACTGGCCCTCTTTGACCCTGGCCTGGCGAAAAAACCGCAAATTGTAGCGCTTAACAAGATCGATCAGCCTGAAGTGCAAGAGAAATTAGCCAGTCTTAAAGCCCGCTTCAAAAAGCGCCAGATTGACTTGCTGGCCATTTCTGCATTAACCCGTACCAATGTCCGTGACTTGCTGCTGGCAGCCGTGCAGAAACTGAAAGAAACGCCAACGTTGGAATCGCCAGATTTGCCAATCCCAATATACCGTCCGGCAGAAGACCCGCGGGCATTTCGCATCGAGCAGGTAAGTGCCGATGAGTGGCGTCTCTCGGGTGCAGCGATTGAACGCGCCGCCGCCATGACCTACTGGGAACACGATGGTTCGGTGCGGCGCTTTCAGCGGCTGATGGAAACACTGGGCGTAGACGAGGCTTTACGTGCCGCCGGCGTGCAGAGCGGCGATACGGTTTACATCGGCGAATATGAACTTGAGTGGCAAGAATAAAAATATGTTCAAGTCTGCCCAAACCGGAAACCTTTTTACCAATCTCCACCACGATTTAGATACGCTGGCAAAACACCCCCCTGCCTTTATCATTGTTCTGGATGAACAGGGGGTAATCCTTTCTGCCGACGAAAGAGCAGCAGCATGGCTGAAACGACCTGCAAACTCCCTGCCTGGCTCCAGGCTGCTGGATGTTTGGGGGAATGGCAAATCTCTGCTTGAGGAAAAGATCGTACATTCATCTCACCTGCATAAGCCAACACGCTTTGAGATTGGAGATGGGGAACAAAGTATCGTGGTGTATCTTTACCCTTACGTGGAAAGAAACGGTAATCTAACCTTTTTCTTGTTTGGGCAGGAAATCTCTGAGCGGCTCAAGTCTGAAGGTCAAATTAGAGAACTGGCCGAACAGCTGGAGAGGAAAGTCAACGAACGCACTGCTGAACTGGAAAAAATTAATTTGCGGCTGGAGGAAGAGAAGCGTCGGGCCGAAACTTTGGCTCATTTTTCCCAACTCTTGATGAGTAGCATGCAAGATTACAAACCCCTGCTGCAAGAAATTGCCGAGTGGGTGGCCAGGATGCTGGGCGACATGTGCTTCATCGTCCTCTTTTCGCCAGACAACACCTCTTATAGTGTAGAGGGCATTTGCCACCAAGATCCCGACCGCCTGGCCGGATTCCAACAAGCCTTGAGAGGAAAGTCTTTCCCGCTTACCTCAACGCCTATCGTACAGGCCGTTCAAGAAGGCGAGGTTTTTTCGGCCAGAAACATCACTCAGCAGGAGTTATTGCAAATTGTGATTCCTGAAATTCAGGCGTTGATGCCAGCACAAGGATATTTCAGCGTCAAAGCAATTCCAATGATCGCCAACGAACAAGCCGTAGGGATTTTATGTGTGGCGCGGGAGCAAAACCCGAACGAATACACGCCCCAGGACATCAAGTTCCTCAAGAGTTTATCCAGCCCAATTGCGCTGGCAGTTCAAAATGCCCGTCTTTTGGAGGAACGTCGTCTGAATCAGGAGCGTTTGCGGGGGCTTTCACAGCAACTGGTCCAAACCCAGGAAAAACAGTTTAGAGAACTGGCGCGTCAGTTACACGATAACATCGGGCAGGATTTAACCGCCATCAACGTCAATGTTACCCTTGTGCGTAAAAATTTGCCGGATGATTGCCCGGCAGGGCTTGCCCACCGCCTAGAGGATACTACCAAACTGGTTGAAAGCACGATTGAGAATCTGCGAAATTCAATGGCCGAATTTCGCCCACCCATGCTGGATATGTATGGACTAACCTCTACCCTTTACTGGTACGCCGAGCAGTTTCACAAACGCACTGCGATTCCCGTCCGAGTGGAGGACCGAAATCTACGCAAGACGCGCATGCCGCCAGAAGTTGAGATTGGCTTGTTCCGGATCGCCCAAGAGGCATTAAGCAACGTTGCCAAGCACGCCAAGGTCCAGACGGTAGATATCCACTTGAGCGAAGAAAATGGTTGGGTTACCATGACAGTGGAAGATAAGGGAGTTGGTTTTTCCTTGCAGGACTATGATTCCGAAAAACATTGGGGATTGATCATAATGCGCGAGCGTGCAGAATCGCTTGGCGGACATTTTCAGATTGATTCGAAACCGGGTGCCGGTACTCGCGTGATAGTCTCCTTACCTGTTGTGGAACAAGAATGAAGGCAAAAATCTTTCTGGCGGATGACCACCAAATCCTGCGCGACGGCCTGCGACTTTTGCTGGAATCTCACCCCGATTTCACAATTATCGGCGAGGCTGAGCATGGCCGCGCCGCTCTGGAGGCTATCCGCGCCTCTCTACCAGATGTGGTGGTACTGGACATTGCCATGCCCGAATTGAATGGCATTGAAGTTGCTCGCCGACTGTCTGATGAACTGCCAGAAATAAAAATTATCATCCTTTCAGTTTATTCAGATTTAGAGCACATTTACCGTGCTCTTCAAGCCGGCGCACAGGGTTATGTGCTCAAAGAATCCGCTGGCAGTGAACTGGTAGATGCAGTGCGCGCTGTTTTGCGGGGCGAACGCGTCTTCAGCCCTAAAATTGACCTGTCTGCTCTGGAAACTTACCTGAACGAACGTCCTGCTAATCCGCTTGAATTGCTTAGCGGCCGCGAACGCGAAGTCTTACAACTGACTGTTGAGGGGCATTCCAGCGCGGTGATTGCCGAGAAACTCGGTCTTTCTCCCAAAACGGTTGAGACCTATCGCAGTCGGCTGATGACAAAACTAGGCGTAGGAGATATTACAGAACTGGTGCGGTTTGCAATCAGGCATCAATTGACCAACCTGGATTAAAGTACGTATTGAAGCCTGTAGGGGCTCGCGAAGATAGTCTGAGGGGACATCTGGCAACTACATCTGTATTTAACCTGAGTTCGGGTTAGCGCACAAAAGCCCAAACAATCACCGCAGAGACACTGAGAACGCCGAGAAGTACAAAAAAATTGGGGGGCGAAACTCTGCGTCTCAGCGGTGAATTTTTCTTATCCCGAATTCACGTTATTTACAAAATTGCAAACAACAGCAAAAAGGGACAGAAAAATCAAAGATTCCTGACAGACAACCTTACCTTTCCTTTGGTAAGATAACGGCAACAACACAGTTAACAAAGCATTTTTAAGATTTTCTCGATCTAGGAGATTGCATGTATAATCGTTTCTTTGCCCGTTTCTTGCCTGTGTTCATGCTCATGCTTGTTTTGGTAGCCGCCGCGTTTGCATTTGCCAACACCAACACGGTTGAGCCAAGCGGTGCCGGCGATGGCAGCGACCAGATTTCTGGATACAATGTGACGGCCATTCGTTACACCCTGGATGCCGCCGACCCAAGCACCATTACGGCCGTCCGTTTCACCATTGCTCCCTTGGGTGCCCAAGGCGCGCCGGATACCGTCAAAGTGCAATTGAATGGCGGTGGTTCCTGGTACGACTGCACCAACAGCGGCGCCCGCTGGACCTGCCCTATTACCGGTGGTATGAACGTCGCCGCGGCCACACAATTGCGCGTCATCGCTGTTCAAGCAGTTGAGCCATAATTTCTGGCCTGCAATGCATCACCCCATCAGCCCGGTCTGCTTCAGGCCGGGCATTTTTTGCTTTTGTGAACCACTTGCCTGTCGGCTACGGGCATGATATTCTGTAAGCAAGATGTTTACCCAGCGTCACCCCTCGCTTTTGTGGACCACTCTCTCTGTCTGTCTACTTGCCGTTTTGTGGGTAATCTTCGGCCCAACTGGCCTAGGCGGAAGAGCGGCTTATGCAATTATCAATGGAAATAGTATGGAACCACTTTACCACACCGGCGATCTGGTCATTCTCCAACCGGTTACTCGTGTGGAAGTGGGAAAAATTATCGCCTACAACTATCCTGGCCTGGGACGAGTCATTCACCGGGTGGTTGCTATTGAAGGCGAGCATTACCTCTTCAAAGGAGATCACAACGATTGGCTTGACGGATATCGCCCTACCCAGAAAGACCTGATTGGCGAAGCCTGGATTCACCTTCCCCATCTGGGCCGTTGGGTGCTTTACTTGAAGCAACCGGTAAATGTCGCCATCTTGATGAGCCTTGCAGGAGGCATTTTGATGTTTAAATCGTTTTTTACAAACCCTCGCCCTAAAAAGAGACCAAAATCCCCCTGGCGTTGGCCCAACTTCAACACTTTGGGGATAGACCCTGCCACACGTGAGACCATTCTCTTTTCACTCTCCTTGCTCCTCTTCATTGCCATTGTGTTGGGCTTGCTCTCGTTGACAACGCCTGCCTATCGTACGGTCAGTGATGATCTGCCCTATACCCATGCGGTCACCTATAGTTATACAGCGCCTGCCAACCCTCAGGTTTACGATTCCAATACCGTCCAGCCGGGAGAACCTCTCTTTCCTGCCCTAAACTGTACATTAGACATAACCATTGTCTATGCACTCACATCCCCGGCCCCCATCTCTTTGAACGGCTCATATCGGACCTTTGTCCTGGTCAGCGAACCCAATGGCTGGAAGCGCACCTATGAACTGATACCCGAAACCACCTTTCAAAACGGCGTCTTTGGAACCCAAACCAGGCTGGATGTCTGTGAGATTCGCAAGGGAATTGAGACCATGACCAGGTTAACCGGGCTGAACCGATCTGTATTCGACATCTCTATTAAAACCGAGATTAAACAGACGGGAACGATTGGCGAACGCCCGTATGACGAAAGCATCGTCTCCTCTCTGGACTTTGGGCTGGATCCCATTCAACTATATCTCTATCGGGACACAAATGGTGAGACCGACCCCTTAAATTGGCAGATGAAAGGCGCTTTACAAGGCAGTCGAAAAGAAGTCAACACGCTTTCTTTCCTTGGCCTGCGCCTGGCTGTGCTGCCCGTGCGTATCTTGTCTGGTATTGCTCTTGTTGGAGCCTTGACAGGCATACTCATCCTTGCTTTACCGGCTCTGACCTTGGGGATTTCTATGGGAGAAGCCGAGAAATACCGGCTTAAATATGGCAATCTCATCGTACGTACGCTGCAACCGCCTGCAATACCAACCGGAAAACAAATATCCACCACTGTCGTAGTAGCCGGTCTCGATGATCTGGCCCGTATTGCTCAGCAAACCGGAACGTTAATTATAGAGTACCAATCTGATACACTCCATGAGTATACTGTTTGGGCCGAAAATATCCGCTATACCTGCACACTGAAGGACAAACCGTCTGACCAGTAGGAGGTTGATATGCGGCGTAGAACCTTACTCCTCGTAACGATTATTTTTTTGTGTCTCTTAGCACTGGGTGCCAATGTTTTTCTAACTGCCACCAACTACATCGCTCCTTCAGGTCTCTCCAGTCTGTTCTTCCCTATTCTGGCCGATTCACTGAAGCCCGATGAATGTAATGGCGTCACATTGACCAACCTGGTTATTGGTGAGAGCGGCAGCAACGCAAACGACTTAATTCTTGGTACTGCCGGTGATGACTTTCTACGTGGGAGAGGAGGAGACGACTGCATTGTGGGCGGCGGGGGGGATGACATCCTGAATGGCGGTCCTGACAACGATATCCTGCTTGGCGGCCCGGGCAATGATTCTCTGGACGGCGGCCCAAAACCGGGCATAGATATTTGCTATGGCGGCGAGGGGACAAATAACTTTGTCCGTTGTGATGAAATATATTAGCAGATAGAAAGCGCCCCCCATGTCACGTGAGACAGCGGGGGCGCTTTTTCAGGGAGCGGTTTAATCTCTATTTCCGACTCATGGCATCCATAACTGCCACAGCCGCCACCTGGACGATGTTATTGACATCATCGCCAGTTTGCAGAACGTGTACAGGAGCCCCCAACCCCAGCAGGATAGGGCCGATCGCCTTGGCATTGCCCAGTCGCGCCAGTAATTTATAGGCAATGTTTGCCGATTCAAGTGAGGGGAACACCAACACATTTGCATCTTTGACCGCGCTAAACGGGTAACGTTCTTCTACAATTTCTGCCACAACCGCTGTATCGGCCTGCATTTCACCGTCCACCACCAGTTTGGGGTCGCGCTGTTTGGTCAGTTCTACAGCCTTGCGGACCTTTTCGGTCAGCGGATGCGGCGTTGAACCAAAGTTCGAGAAGGACAGAAAAGCCACGCGCGGTTCAATTTCTAACTGGCGGGCAAATTTTGCAGCCAGAATGGCAATCTCGGCCAGGTCTTCGGACGTCGGGTCAATATTGACCGTGGCATCCGTGAACAAAAAGACCCGGTCTTCCACCACCATAAGATAGACCCCTGCCGCCCGTACCGCGCTCTTTTGCGTATGGTGAATTTGCAACGCTGGTCGGATGACTTCAGGGTATTCATAAGTTAGGCCAGAGACACAAGCCTCTGCGTCGCCCATTTTGACCATCATCGGGCCAAGAATATTCGGCTCGCGTATGCGCTTCTGTGCCATGCTGAGCGTCACGCCGTTGCGCTGGCGTAACTCGTAGAAAGCCTGGGCATATTTATCCAGTTTTGCAAAAGTCCTCGGATCCACCACCTCTGGCTTAAAGTCCAGGGCAAGCGCTTTGATTTTTTCTTCAATAATATCCTGGCGGCCAATCAGCACAGGAATACCAATCTTTTCATCCTGTACCTGAGCAGCAGCGCGGATAATCTTTTGCTCCTCGCCCTCAGCAAAGACAACCCGCTTTTTCCCTCCCGAAGACTTGGCCTTATTCATAATGAAGTGGCGTACCTGAGCACCTTTGCCCTGGCGGAAAGCCAGTTGTTCGCGGTATTCGTCAAGGTCAATGGTTTTGCGCGCCACACCCGTTTTCATGGCCATTTCGGCCACAGCCGGAGATTCCCAAAGCAGAACACGCGGGTCAAGCGGCTTGGGAATGATGTAGTCACGTCCAAACTTCAAACTGTCCACGCCATAAGCACGCAGGACGGAATCTGGCACATCCTCCTTGGCCAGGGCAGCCAGAGCCTGCGATGCCGCAAATTTCATGTCATCATTAATCGCCCTGGCACGCACATCCAGCGCTCCACGGAAGATAAAGGGAAAACCAAGTACATTATTGACCTGATTCGGGTAGTCCGAGCGGCCGGTAGCAATGATGACATCACTGCGGGCTTCTTTTGCCAGTTCAGGTTTGATCTCCGGATCAGGATTGGCCATTGCAAAGATAATAGGGTCTTCGGCCATGGCTTTGACCATTTCTGGAGTCAGCACATTGGCAACCGAAAGACCATAAAACACATCAGCACCGCGCATAGCATCTGCCAGCGTGCGGGCATCGGTATCCAGAGCAAAACGCTGTTTATATTTATTCAGATCTGTACGGCCAGTGTGAACCACGCCTTTACTATCTACCAGCATAATGTTCTCGCGTTTCACACCCCAGCGGATAGCCAGTTCAGCACATGAGATAGCCGAAGCGCCAGCACCTGAAATCACCATCCGAATCTGGTCATGTTTTTTGCCGACAATTTCAAGGGCATTTGCCAGCGCCGCGGCTGAGATGATGGCCGTCCCATGCTGATCGTCATGAAAGACGGGGATATCCAGCATCTTTTTGAGTTCTTCTTCAATGTAGAAACATTCAGGCGCCTTAATATCTTCAAGGTTGATACCGCCAAAGGTAGGAGCAATAGCCTTGCAAACCCGGATGACCTCGTCAGGGTCGTGACTGTCCACTTCAATATCAAAGACATCTACATCGGCAAACTTTTTAAAGAGGACGCCCTTGCCCTCCATCACGGGCTTAGAGGCCAGCGCGCCGCGATCGCCCAAACCCAAAATAGCCGTACCATTGGAAATGACCGCTACCAGGTTGCCCTTAGATGTGTATTCGTACGCCATCTCGGCGTCTTTTTCAATCTCCAAAACGGGATAGGCAACACCGGGAGAGTAGGCCAGGCTCAGGTCACGTTGCGTGTCCATTGGCTTGGTTGGGACAATAGCAACCTTACCAGGCTTGCCCCTTAAGCGATGATATTCGAGGGCATCTTCAATAGTAATCTTGCTCATAAACGCTCCTTTTGAGACATTTCAGGGATTTTCAATGGCGTATTATGTCATATCTTACAGGGTCGGTATAGTTTCATTTGTCACATGTTCCAAATGCTTTCTAACGAAGATTTTTGGATAAAAGTCCACCCGTCAACTGCAAAAAGTTTTTACCATCAGGACAACACTTGTGGGCAATTCCCAATTCTGGATTTTTACATCTCATCTAAAATAGCGTAAAATAGAGCCATCATTTCTTGGAGGATTATTGCATGCAGAGCGAAGAGGCTATAGGCAGTCAACTGGAACGTTTCCAGCGTAACGAGATTACCGAATACCATATTTACAAACGTTTGGCAAAATTTGTCAAGCCGGAGAAGAATCGGCAAATTTTGGAAAAAATTGCCGAGGATGAATTCCGTCATTACCAGGGATGGAAGCGTTATACCGAGAAAGATGTCGCCCCAAATATGTGGGCGGTCTGGTTTTACGTGTTGGTAAGCCGCATCTTCGGTTTTACGTTTGGTATTAAGTTGATGGAGCGCGGGGAGGAAGATGCCCAGGCAAATTATGGTTTACTCAAAGGGAAAATACCAAATATTGAAACCTGGATTCAAGAAGAAGATGCTCACGAACAAGCACTTATTGGCCTGCTGGATGAAGAACGTCTGCGCTATGCTGGATCGGTCGTTTTGGGCTTGAATGACGCCTTGGTAGAATTGACCGGCGCGCTGGCAGGACTGACGCTGGCTCTCCAGAACACCCAACTGATTGCTCTTTCCGGTCTGATTACCGGTATTGCGGCTTCACTTTCAATGGCGGCTTCGGAATACCTTTCCACCCGCTCGGAAAAAAACCAAAAACATCCTGTGCGGGCAGCAGTCTATACCGGCATTGCTTACATTTTTACAGTGGCGGCCTTGATTTTGCCCTATCTGCTTTTTGAAAACTACCTGGTCGATTTGGCCATATCGCTGGCAATAGCGATCGCGATTATCGCTGTCTTTAATTACTACATTTCTGTTGCTACAGACGAATCGTTCCGGCAACGTTTTCTCGAAATGGCCGGTTTAAGTTTTGGGGTGGCTGCCTTTAGTTTTGGCATTGGTTATCTGATCCGCATATGGCTCGGCATTGAAATTTAAACAAGCACCGCTGTGACAATGGCTATATTTTTTTGGAGGCATTTCCAATGGACTTAAGAAAAGCCGATGACGCGGTTGCGCGTCGTATTCGCGCCATGGTAGAGCGCGTCTCATACTTGAAATCTAACGATCTGTACTTCTACAACTTGCCATCAACGGAGTTACGTGGCGGGGCACGCTCGGTCGTCAACGGGCGAGAGATGACCATCTTCGCTTCTTACTCCTACTTGGGCTTGATCGGCCACCCGCGCATTAACGCCGCTGCTAAAGCCGCGGTGGATAAGTATGGCACCGGCACCCATGGTGTGCGCACCTTAGCCGGCTCACTGGCAATACACAACGAACTTGAAGAAACCATTGCTGCCTTCAAGCACCGTGAGGCTGCAGTAACCTATTCGTCGGGCTATGTAACAAACCTGACGGTTATTTCAACCCTAATGGGTCGTGGTGATTACGTCCTATCCGACAAAATCAATCACGCCTCCATTGTGGACGGTTGCCTGATGTCGGGAGCGGAATTCCGCCGTTTTCGCCACAATGACATGGATGATCTTGAACACCGTTTGCAACAAGTTCCCAGTGACAGTGCCCGACTGGTCATCGCAGACGCTGTTTTTAGTATGGATGGTGACATCATTGACCTCCCAAAACTGGTCGCCCTTTGCCGCAAGTACAATGCCTGGTTGATGATTGATGAGGCCCATTCTACGGGTGTCTTGGGCAAGAGCGGGCGCGGGATTGAGGAGCACTTTGACATGCTGGGCTCGGTAGATATTCTCATGGGGACGCTCAGCAAAACGATCCCATCGGTGGGCGGTTATGTAGCGGTTAGTCAAGATATTGCTACATACTTGCGTCATGCCAGCCGGGGCTATATCTTCTCTGCCGCCTTACCTCCAGCACAGGCGGCAGCAGCCAATGAGGCCTTCAAAGTTATCCTGGATGAGCCATGGCGGGTTGAAAAATTGAATGCCAATACGCGGCAGTTTATTAATGGTCTGAAGTCGGCTGGTTTTGATACTCTCTTGACCGAGACGGCGATTGTGCCGGTCATTTGCGGTGATGATGAAAAGGCATTTACCATGACCCGGCTTTGCCAGCACAATGATATTTTTGTATTGCCGGTCGTTTCTCCGGCAGTTCCGCAAGGCCTGGCGCGTTTGCGGGCAACGGTCATTGCCACTCATGAACCCGATGAGATTGACCGCGCCATTGAGGTGATAACGCAAGCCGGTAGAGAGATAGGAATCGTCAACTAAGAGAGCCCGGCAACAACAAAAAAGGATGGTTCGCACCATCCTTTTTTGTTAACTGGCTAATGGAATATAGCAGAGTTATGACTGGTTGGCCCTGGCAACTACGGCTGCAAAGGCCTGTGGGTCACGCACAGCCAGGTCGGCAAGCATTTTACGGTTGAGGCTGATATTTGCCTTTTTCAGGGCAGCAACCAGACGGCTGTAGGTGGTGCCGTTCAGACGGGCAGCAGCATTGATACGAGCAATCCACAACCGACGCAGGTCGCGCTTGCGGGTGCGGCGGTCGCGGTGAGCGTACCACAGACTCTTCAGCATCGCTTCGTTAGCGCGACGGAAGAGGAAGTGGCGCGTACCGCGCTGCCCTTTTGTGATTTTCAAAACTTTCTTGTGGCGGCGCCATCCATAGGGACCGCTTTTTATACGAGCCATTGTTTTACCTCCTGCGTGCTCCCGGGCGTCGGTTCAGTGACTTTACAAGTCCTGTTGCCAGTTGCGTACACCCGGCAGCCGCAAATCAAAAAGTGGATATAGACGAACCGAGGGTCTTACTCCTCGAGATTGGGGGCTAGGCGTCGTACACGCTTGATGATGCCTCGTCCTTGGACTGGGATCATCTCTGTGAACAGCGCCTTGGTGCGGTCAGATGTGCGGCGGCGCAGGTGAGATTTTCCGCCTTTGGTGCGCACCAGAATACCCGAACCCGTCAGGCGAAAACGTTTTGATGTTGCCTTATGGGTTTTGAGTTTGAATTTGCCTGCTTTCATTTTGCGAGGCACAGCGAATCACTCCTTTCACATAAAAATACCGCGGGCTGGTCCAACTCCCGCGGAGTTCAACGAACCAGATGAATGGCCGGCATCAGGTCTGTGCAACTTCCGGCTCTTCTGCTTTGACGACTTTTTCTTTCTTTTTGCTGCCTTTGGCAGGCGCAAGCACAACCAGCATGGTGCGTCCTTCAATGGTCGGTGGCTGTTCAATAACGCTGATATCTGCCAGGCTTTCAGCAATCTCGCGCAAGTCTTCAAGCGCAATTTCGGGGTAATCCATTTCCCGGCCACGGAAGCGTATTGTCACGCGCACTTTCATTCCATGTTCCAGCCAGCGACGGGCATCTTCCACTTTGAAACTGCGGTGATGTTCATTGGTTTTCGGACGCAGACGAATCTCTTTGACCTCAATCTTCGTCTGGGATTTTCGGGCCTCGCGCTCTTTCTTCTCGCGCTCGTACAGGAATTTTCCGAAATCCATGACCCGGCATACAGGCGGCTGGGAATTAGGGGCGACTTCCACTAGGTCCATCTCTGCGTCACGGGCAATTTGCAGGGCTTCTCGGATCGCAACAATGCCGATGTTTTCACCCGTTGGCCCAATCAGACGGACTTCTGGCACCCGAATGGACTCGTTGACTCGAAATTCGTTGGCGCTTATAACTCTCTCCTTCTTTCTAAAACGGAAATCCAGCACACGGCTGGGAAGTGTGTGGATGATACCATAGAGTGCATGGAATCGTCAACAAAATTTTTGTCTGGCATTCACACAAAAGCCACAGTAGATCACGTTTGAAACGTAATCTGCTGTGTGTGATCAATAACTTTTGAGCGCAAAACGTCCATGAATGTTGCCTGAATTGACATTGCCACTTTTCGGGTTCAGGGGTTGACCGGGTGCGCCGGGGGCGGCGCGGCAGATTCGGAGGTGCAACCCGCCAACATAACGGAAGCCAGCATGAGCGTAGAAAGAACGAAAAGTCGGGCTTTCATTATTTATTCTCTTTCAGATGCATCTGCCTTTCGAATTAAGTCCAGGATTTCAGGTAAAAGCGCAGCATTGCAGGCCAGGGCTTCGCCATGAGTGTGCCCGCTATTGCCCTGCCAGTCGCCAAAATAACCGCCTGCTTCACGCAAGATGGGCGGGAAGGGGCCGCAATCCCAAATGTGCATGACCGGGTCGAGCATAATTTCAGCGCGGCCGGTGGCCACAGCCAGGTAGCCATAGGCATCGCTCCAGCCGCGCAGGGCATAGGCGCGTTCGTTGAGCCGCTTGAAGGTGAGGCTGTGTCCGTAGGTTTCCATGTTGCGGAAATTGGTATAACAGACATAGGCTTGACTCAGGCTGGCAACGTCTGAGACGCGCGCGCGGCGGCCATTCCACCAGCAACCCAGCCCATCGGCGGCACAGAGCATTTCATCAAGGGCCGGGAAGTAGGCCGCGCCAGCACGGACAACCCCTTCAATTTCCAGACCAATAAGGACGGCATAGAGCGGAATGCCTCGCAAGAAGGATTTGGTACCATCAATAGGATCAATAATCCAGCGGATATCAGCAGATTTTTGGGATTCGCCAAACTCCTCGCCAACAATGGTGTGGGCGGGATAGTGCTTTTCAATCTCACTGCGGATAAATTCCTCAGCCGCGCGGTCGGCGGCAGTAACGGGGGTATCGTCGGGCTTGTAATCTGGTCGAATGCCGGTCTGATAGTAACCCAGCGTAATCCGCCCAGCACGGTAAGCGACCTGAACCAGAAAATCAAAACAGGTTTGGAGATTCATGCCAACCGTCTAACACTTGAGCAGGGCCTGGCGTAAACGTTCCACTTCTTCCAGGGTGTTGTAATGGGCCGCGCCGACGCGTACCATGCCGCCGCTTTGCTCCAGTCCCAACCGCTCGGTGACGGCCAGGGCATAGTAATTGCCATCCCAGACGTAAATGTTTTCAGCGGCCAGTTTCTCGGCAACCTGGCGGGGGTGGCGGCCCTGCAGGGTGAAAGAGAAAGTAGGCACGCGCTCATCCATTCGACGCGGGTCGGTTAGACCGTAAAGACGCAGGCCGGGGATGGATTCGAGGGTTTCAAGCAGGGCTCGGCTGAGTTCAAACTCGGCTGCATGCAAGGCCACCATGGCCTGTTTGAGGGTCAGGCGGCGGCCCGTGTAGCCTTCTTCGGCCAGGCCTTCGTAATGTTTGCTGCCAAAAGTTTTCCCCAACCACTCAAAATATTCAATGGCGCCTAACACGCCAGCGATCCCCTCGTGGTTTTGTGTGCCGGTCTCAAATTTACCGGGGATTTCATTGGTTGCCGGGCGGACCTTGTAGGCAAAGAGTTCATTAAGCAGGTCAGCACGTCCATAAAGAATTCCAGCATGGGGGCCAAAGAATTTGTAACTGGAACAGACGAGGAAATCGCAGCCCAGTTTTTGGACGTCAATCGGGCCGTGCGGCGCGTATTGGACTGCGTCCACGTAAACCAGGGCGCCGACGGAATGTGCCATTTGAACGATCTTGCCGATGGGATTGATGGTTCCCAGGGCGTTAGAGGCATATCCAACCGCCACCAGGCGCGGTTTGCGCTCCAGGGCTTTTGCCATGTCGTCCAGATTGAGCGTGCCGGTCTCTACATCAAAGTCCACCCAGTGGACTTTACAGCCCTTATCCTGTGCGGCTAGCAGCCAGGGGGAGATGTTAGCGTCGTGATCCAGGCGTGTGACGATGATCTCATCCCCTGGGTTCCAAAGCCGGGAGATGGAACGGCTCATGTGCAGGGTTAAGGTGGTCATATTGTTGCCGAAAATAATCTCTTTGGGACTGGCCGCGTTCAGAAAATCGGCCATCGCCTGGTGGGCCTCGTCGAGAATCGCATCCGATTCGATGCTGGTGGCAAAAGCCCCGCCATGATTGGCATTGTGCCTGACCAGGTAATCGGTCATGCGGTCAATAACCTGTTGGGCAACCTGTGTACCGCCGGGATTATCAAAATAGATGGCATTGCGCGCCAGGGCTGGAAATTGTTTGCGGATAAGGGAAAGGTCGAGGCTCATTTGAACTCCTGAGATTGAAAAAGTGGGATTTGTAAGACAAATTGTAACCGACTACGGGAGGAAAGCGTAGAGGGGATTTTGATTGTGTCTACTCGCAAGCAGGGGTCACACCTGGAACATGACTTAATGCCTGATTGTCCCCCCCTCCAAAGGACTATAATCTGAATATGGAGAACGTTAAATCCTTGCAGGCTTTCTTTTCTCTTTATAAGGAGGAGAACAAATGTCAAAAAAACCCCAACTTCTTGCCATCCTTGTCCTGACTACTTTGCTATTTTCGTGCAGTACCCCACAAACACCAGGGCCTGCTCTGCCAAGCGCGACATCCTTTACAGGCGTCCAAAGCGGTGATATCTATTTGAGACTGGACGATGGGGCTCAGATATATGTGCCAGCCGGAGCAACTGCTGGAGAGGTAAATCTCCACTTTGAGCGGCTTGAAATGCCGCCGCAAGACCTGCCGGCCATGCCTGAGGATGCTATTGCGTTGAGCAATTTCTACAATATGCAATTCAGTGGAAAAGAACTGCTATACCCGGTCAAAGTGGTACTGCCCTATGACCCGCAAGCGCTGGAAAAGCTTGGCATCTCCGGCGAGGCATTAGAAGATGGGATGTACCTGGCCTTCCCCAAAGGGCAGGGTTGGAAGGCAGTCTATGGGGTGGTAAACCAGCAGAACCACACCTTTACAACCATGCTTTCCGAGTTGAGCGATCCGTTGATCATGTGGGATTTTTATACCGAACCAAATGATACAAGTCCATATCTCGATCGCTCTTCAAATGCCACCAAGTACAACGGGGATTGGTACACAAGCAGACGTAACGATCCACCGTTCAAATTTTATTTATACAACGGCGCTGTACAAATAGACCAACCCTTGACGATCGGATTAACCTATCAGTTCACGGATAATTACCTGGAGTGTGTTGCGCAGTACGGAGAGCGAGCCAGCTGGTCTGTCACACCCATGCTGATTTTCAGGGATGGGCGCAGCGTACCACTTGCCGTACAGAGATCAACCAGCATAAATCCGGCCGAGATACCCTGGCAGGATAATCATCCAGTGGGTAGCAACAGTTCCGTTGGTATCATCCAGATGGACCTTGGCGTAACACCAGTGGATGTGCCGCCAGAAGAAGTGCGGGCAATCGGAATACATGCCAAACTACACGGCCCCAAACTGAACAGGGACGGCTGTAATCTATCGGATTCGATCGAAGAACTATACAGTGAATTCCCGCTCACCTATACAGTGAGTGAAATACCTGCCGTAACGATAACCGAAACACCTGCCCCGACGCCCACCAATACCCCAGAAACCGGCACCACGCCGGGGAGTGGCATGGTCAATCCGGCCACGGCCTACTGCATCGAGCAAGGGAACCAGTCGGAGATGCGCAGCGACGCGGACGGCAATCAATACCGCGCGTGCATCTTCCCCAGCGGAGAAGCGTGCGATGAGTGGACCTATTTCAACGGTCAATGCGGTCCCAGCCCGGAAGAATCCCTGGCGCAGAAGTATGTGGGCGCTTACGTCATCGGTGAATATACCCGCGCCATGAACGCCCCGGAGAGTGACACTGAGCGGGCCACAGCCACGCGCATTGAGGAAGTTGTCGAAGCCATCGATGACCATACCATCCGCATCAAGGTGCAGTACAGCGGTGGAGACGACTACCTGATTCTCAATGGAACAGATTATTACAGTGTTGACCTGCAGAGCGGCCAATTCATGACAGATAGCTGGGACCTGCGCTCGTTTGGTATCATATGGAAGAGCGGAACAAATTACCTGGATTACGCCGTCCAGTGGGAAGAAGTCATCGACGGTTGGACTTACCAGTGGAAAGATCTCAAGCGGCGCGATCCTTACACCTACCTATTGCTGCAATTCGAGATGGTGGCCGAAGTGTACGACCCACAGGGTCGACACTGGGGCAATTACGTGGATATACTCAAACCGCTGGAGGTGCACATACCACGATGAAAGGGAGCGTGAAACCAGAATTTCAATCACCTTGACTTCTACCCGCCTAGACCGTAGAATCAAGTTTGCAAATCAAACAGGAGCAGGGAAGAGACTCTTTTTGAGCACCGAAGGGGCAAGCCTGGGCAGGCGAAACCGGGCGAAACTCTCAGGTAAAAGGACCCTGTTCTGTATCCCTCTGGAAAGCCGCGCGTCCTATGCGCCGGCACCGACGGTGCAAGCTCTTTAACGGCAGGCGTTGCCCTCCGAGCGGAGCGAATCTCTCAGGTCCCCCACAGAGGCGCGCGAACGATATTCGTGCGCCTTTTTTGATTCGCCAATCCATTTTCTAATGTATGAGGAGATAAAAAATGAGCAATATCCCTTCCAACCTTAAGTACACCAAAAACGATGAATGGTTTGATCCCGCTACCGGTAAAATGGGCCTGACGGACTATGCTCAAGGCCAACTCTCAGACGTTGTCTTTGTGGAGATTCTGGTGAGCGAGGGTGACGCAATTCAGGCGGGACAAGCGATTGCATCGGTTGAGTCGGTGAAGGCGGCAGCCGAGGCTTATGCAGCAGTCGGCGGCAAGGTCGCAAAAGTAAATGAAAGCCTGCCAGACGCGCCAGAGACTCTGAATAGTGATCCCTATGGTGCGGCTTGGATCATTCAAATTGAAGGCGGCGATGCCTCTGGCTTGATGGATGCGGCTGCCTACGAAAAATACTGCGAAGAACGTGCCCATTAGTTTCGTGGTCTAAGCGTCAAATGGTCGAACGGTCAAATATTGATAGTTGGGCGGTGGATGTATCACTGATAAAGACGATCGGCCTATATCTGACTTTAGACTGACTGGAGTCGACATGACTTATATCCCCATCACATCTTCTGAACGGGAAGCGATGCTGGCAACAATTGGCGTCAAAAAGTTGGAAGACTTATTCGCCGTTGTCCCGGCTGCTTATCGTTTCCCCAAATTAAACCTGCCTCCTGCGTTGACCGAGATGGAGGCCGCAGCCGAATTAGAGGACTTGGCTGCCAGTAATGAAACTGTACGCGGCGACTTGATTTCTTTCCTCGGCGCGGGGATGTACAATCACTATATCCCTGCCGTTGTAGATCATATCTTGCGGCGGGGCGAGTTTTATACGGCCTATACCCCTTACCAGCCAGAAATTTCCCAGGGTACTTTACAGGCCATTTTTGAGTACCAGAGTCTGATGTGTGCGCTAACTGGCATGGAGGTCTCAAACGCGTCGCACTATGACGGCGCGACGGCTGCTGCCGAAGCCGTCAATCTGGCCTATGCTCAGTTCCGCGGCAAGCGTAGCAAGGTGATTGTTTCTCCCAGTGTTCACCCGCAGTACCGCGCCGTCATTGATACCTATACGCAAGGCATGGAACTAACCCTTGCTGGCAATGACCCACAGGCCGATTTAGAGGCTGGCCCCGAGGTTCTCGCCAGTTTTGTGGACGAAGACACCATGCTGGTCATTGTCCAATACCCGGATTTCTTTGGGCGCGTTTACGACTACACTAACCTGATTGAGACTGCTCATGCCAAAGGTGCGCTGGTCTGTGTGATTGCTAACCCAATCGCCCTGGCGCTCTTCAAAACTCCTGGCGAGATGGGTGCAGATGTCGTCGTAGGCGAAGGCCAGCCGCTGGGTATTCCAATGTGGTATGGTGGTCCTTCGCTAGGCTTCTTTACCACTCGCAAAAAATTTGTCCACAAGATGGCTGGCCGCCTGGTCGGTGAGACGGTGGACAGCCGCGGCCAGCGAGCCTATGTTCTGACCCTGACCGCACGCGAACAACACATTAAGCGCGAACGGGCTACATCCAATATTTGTTCCAATCAGGGATTGCTGGCATTGGCCTCGGCCGTATATTTGAGTGTGGTAGGCAAGCAAGGTTTGCGGCAGGTAGCCGAGTTGTGCTACCATAAAGCACACTATGCCGCTGAGCAACTGAGCAAACTACCCGGCATGGGACTTTGTTTCTCGGCGCCATTCTTTCACGAGTTCTCTCTTTGCCTGAATCGGCCCGTCGAAGAAGTCAATGCCCACTTGCTTGAACATGGTATCCTGGGCGGTTACGACTTGGGTCAAGATTATCCGGCACTCAAAGACCATATGTTGATTGCCGTGACCGAGATGAACACCAAAGAAGAAATTGATGCGCTGGTTCAGGTTTTGGCGGAGGTGGCTCATGACTGAATTTGTTCTCCAGAATCAGCCCAGGGTTGTGGAACCGACCATTTTTGAACTCTCTTCAGCGGGGCGAAAAGGCGTTTCTTTCCCCGACCCAGACGTGCCGCGCGCCGAGTTGCCCGAATCCCTGCTCCGGGCAGATTTGCCCCTGCCCGAATTGGCGGAAGTGGACGTTGTGCGCCACTATATGCACCTGAGCACTTTCAATTACAGTGTGGACGGCGGTTTCTACCCTCTTGGCTCGTGCACAATGAAATACAACCCCAAAATCAACGAAGACACCTGCCGTTTACCAGGCTTCCTCTATACCCACCCGCTTCAACCCATTGAAACGGTGCAGGGTAATCTGGCGCTGATGTACACCCTGCAGGAATGGCTGAAGGAAATCAGCGGCTTAGCGGCTATTACCCTGCAGCCTGCCGCGGGCGCCCACGGCGAATTTACCGGGGTTCTCATCATGCGTGCCTATCATAAATCACGCGGCGACCACAAGCGTGTCAAAATGCTCATCCCCGATTCGGCACATGGAACAAACCCGGCATCTTCTGGCATGATTGGCCTGCAGGTTGTGCAAATCCCATCTGATGCACGCGGCAATGTGGACCTGGAAGCGCTGAAAGCCCAATGTGACGATACGGTAGTTGGTCTAATGTTGACCAACCCGAACACGCTTGGTTTGTTTGATGAACATGTGGAAGAAGTAATCAAAATTGTGCATGATTGCGGCGGCCTGGTCTATGGCGACGGTGCCAACCTGAACGCCCTGCTTGGGATTGTCCGCCCTGGCGACCTGGGTTTTGATGTGATGCACTTCAATCTACATAAGACCTTTTCTGTCCCGCACGGCGGCGGCGGACCCGGCTCTGGACCGGTAGGTGTGGCTGCACATCTGGCCGATTTCCTGCCTGAACCGGTGGTGGGTATCATTGAAGAAGGCGATGAAGAAATTCCACCTTTGTATGGATTTATCAGGCCGCCAAAGACGATTGGCCGCATGAAGGCTTTTCACGGTCACTTTGGGGGTGGGTTAGTGCGGGCTTATACCTATATCGCCATGCATGGGGCCGATGGTCTGCGTCAAGTGGCTGAACATGCTGTTTTGAATGCCAACTACCTTCAAGCCCGTCTGCGGGGTGTATATCCGATTCCCTATGACCGCATCTGCATGCACGAATTTGTGGCCGAAGGCCGGATTGAAGGTTCTGATGTGCGTGCCCTCGACATTGCTAAACGCTTGATGGACTATGATTTCCATCCACCGACGAATTATTTCCCGCTCATTGTCCACGAAGCGTTGATGATTGAGCCTACCGAAACGGAAAATAAAGATACGCTCGATCGTTTTGCAGATGCTCTGATAAAAATTGCCGAAGAAGCCAGAACACAACCTGAATTGCTGCATGAAGCGCCTCACAAGACCCCCTTTGGTCGGATGGATGAAGTGCGCGCTGCACGCGAACTGGTGTTATGCTGCTGGCTGCCAGAGGATAAAGACGAGGCGTAAAATCTAAAAAAGCGGGTTGCCCCAAATTTGGAATGGGTATCCCGCTGTTATATTTTGGTAATAAGCGATGACTACCAAATGAGGTGGTCATCGCTTATTGTCATACCTTTTGTGTTGCTGGCCTACCGGTTTACATCTGTCGGCTGGTTTCATCTCGGGTGAGCAGAATCACCGCGGTCAGGATCAGCCCCCCGCCTAGAAGCGTAAGAGCGTCCAATCGCTCAGAAAAGAAAATAGCAGCCAGGATAACTGTCACTACCGGCTCCAGGGTGGAGAGCATGGAGGCATCTGTCGGACCGATATACTGAATTCCCATTAAGAAGGCGGTCACAGCAATCAGGGTGGGGACCAGCACCGTGCCGGCCACTGCCCACCATCCGGCTGCATCCACCGGCCAATGTGCACCGTTGAGTGCAACCAACCCGCCATAGACAACCCCTGCTGAGGCAAAGATTACAGGAGTGGACTGAAACGCCGATACCTGCTTCATCACACCCGCCCCGACAAGGATATAAATTGAGTAAATTCCTGCCGCGCCCAAAGCCAGGAGCATTCCCTGCCACTGGCCGCTTCCTGGTCGGACTGTCAGCGCAGTACCTGTCAGGGCTATTAGCAGGGCAATGATTTTTGAGCGGTTAATTTTTTCCTTGAGAAATAACGCCGAGAGCACGGCTACCATCGCCGGGTAAAGATAGAGCAGGAGAGCAACCAGGCCAGCCGAGGCATATTTGATAGCGGTCAGATAGCAAAACGATTGACCGGCATAGCCAATCCCACCCATGCCGATCAATTGCAGCAAAGTTTTTCCACGCGGCAAGGGCTCGCGGCGCAAGGCCAGCAGGCCGCCCATTAAAAGCGTTGCAATTGTAAAACGTAGAAAGAGGAGCGTGAATGTGTCTAATCCGGCCGCGTAAGCAAGACGTCCAAAAATCGCCAACGTCCCAAAAGCAGCAGCGGAGAGGAGCGTGATGAGGATACCGGCGATGCGTCGCATAAGATTCAGTTATTCTCCCTGCCAGGTCAAGCGTATGCGCTTCCAGGTCTCTTCAAGTGACTCGGGTAGAACGCGCGTCTCTGCGAGAGTGGACATGAAATTTGTATCCCCAGCCCAACGCGGCACAATGTGAATATGGACATGCCCAGGCACGCCTGCTCCTGCAGCCTCACCGATATTGGCGCCTACATTAAAGGCCTGCGGTTTATAAACCCGCTTGAGCACCTGAATCGCCTGCGTGACCAGTTCCATCATCTCGGCTCTAGTTTCCGGCTTCAGGAATTCCAACGAAGGTTGATGATCAAACGGCGCTACCATGAGGTGTCCACTGGTATAGGGAAATTTGTTAAGAATAACAAATGCATGCCTGCCAACAAAGATAACAAGTTTGTTTACGTCATCTGGCTGTTTAAGCGCAGCACAGAAAATACAGTCGGTTTCTTTCGCGTGATTTTGGATGTAACGCATCCGCCAGGGGGACCAAAGATGTTTCATGGATGTTTTCACCTTTGCCAGGATTTTAGCAGAGAATGCCCGTCTGGGAAATGGCATTTCCCAAATTCAAATACAAATAACAGCCAATTGACGCCATGCAGTAGTTAGAGTATCCTCATGGACATGGCACAGCCCTCGCTTTTTGCTTCCTTGCGTTGGACGGTCAGTGAACTAACACGCTACCTGCGTCAACTGCTGGAAAGTGACCCTATGCTCCAGGATGTATGGGTGCAGGGTGAAATTTCAAATCTCTCCCGTCCATCTTCCGGCCATGTTTATTTCACCCTCAAGGATGCCGGTGCAGCCCTGCGCTGTGTCATCTGGCGCACAGATGCTCAACGCTTGCGGATGAATCTGCAGGACGGGTTGGCAGTAGAAGTACATGGAAAAGTCAGCCTGTACGAGGCCGGAGGGCAGTATCAGTTGTATGCAGATCAAATCCGGCCTGTTGGTGAGGGGGCATTGTTTCAGGAATTTCTGCGTCTCAAAGCCCTGTTAGAGGCTGAAGGACTGTTTGCGCCAGAGCGGAAACGTCCTATTCCATCTATGCCGCGCCGCATTGGCATTGTGACCTCCCCCTCTGGCGCGGCCCTGCGGGATATGCTTCAAACCTTGCGCCGCCGTATGCCATTGGCAGAGGTCATCCTTGCACCCGCGCCGGTGCAGGGAGCAGACGCCCCAGATGCGCTGGTTGCCGCCCTGTCAGACCTCAACCGTCTGGCACAACCAGATGTGATTCTGTTGGCGCGCGGCGGCGGCTCTATCGAAGATCTGTGGGCCTTCAACGATGAACGTGTGGTTCGGGCTGTAGCCGCTTCAGAAGCGCCGGTCATCACCGGCGTGGGGCATGAGACCGATTTCACGCTGGTGGATTTTGCCGCCGATTTACGTGCGCCTACACCCACAGCCGCCGCCGAACTGGCCACCCCTGTCAGCCAGGCCGAACTTTGGGCCGGGCTAGCAGACCTGAAGTCCAGGCTGGGAACCGCTCTCCAGGTAAGGGTAACCTGGCAGCAGAGACAGGTTGAAGCGTTAAACAACCGCCTGCATTTTGTCTCACTCGAACGGCGCATCCTCTCTAACCGTCAGCAACTGGATGAAATGGATCGCCGCGCAGTCCGCGCCACAACTCACCGATTGAAACTGGAGCAAGAACGACTGCGCGGCCTGGAGCGGCGTCTGTTAACCCTCAATCCACTGGCTGTGCTGGCACGCGGTTTTGCCGTCGTCCAGCGTGCAGATGGAAGCCTGGTCCGCCGGCTGGCGCAAGTGCAGACAGGTGATCATTTGCGCATACGCGTCTCTGACGGCGAATTCGGCGTAGAGGTCAAACCATCCCTGAAGGAATGATCATGAGCAATAAAAATTTTTCTCCCATTGAATCACTCTCCTATGAGGAAGCCCGGGCTGAACTGGAGGAAATCGTCCGCCGCCTTGAGAATGGTCAGGACACATTGGAAGAATCCATGGCTGCGTTCGAGCGCGGCCAGGTATTGGTCCAACATTGCAGTGCGCTGCTGGAAAAGGCCGCTCTGCGAGTACGCATGCTATCGGGCGAGGACGTTCACATAGATGAGGAGACAGAGGCATGAACCTGAGCGAGATTCTCAAGAATTATCCTCTTATCAGTGCTTTCTTTGCATGGCTGCTGGCTCAATTAATAAAGATGCCACTGGATTACCTGCAACATAAACACTGGAACTGGATGCTGTTTTTCAGCGCCGGCGGAATGCCCAGTTCACATTCGGCTACCATGACAGCAGTAACACTCAGCATCGGTTTGTTTTATGGCTTTGACAGCCCCTTATTTGCCCTGGGTATCGCCATTACGAGCATTGTGGTCTATGACGCTGCCAACGTCCGCCGTCAAGCCGGCATTCAGGCACAGAAGATTAATATCCTGGTAAACGAACTGTTGAGGGGACATCCTATTTCTGACGATGATTTGCGAGAAGTGTTGGGGCACACCCCCTTGGAGGTCATTGGCGGCATCCTTTTAGGGATTGCCATTGCCATCAGCGTCTGGCTTATCTGGCACTAGAACAGGGCTGCAGGCATCAACAAAACCGTGATCTTACCCCCTCAATCGACTGCGGATGGCCGAGTACAGAAATGTCAATTCGGGGACACGCAACGATATGCAAGTTAAAACGTAAAGCAAGCCACCTAAAGCCGTGCCACCCAGGGCGGTGAAATACACCGGCTGGCCATTTGTCCTTGCCAGCCAGGCCACTACGCCAACCGAAAGCACTGCTGTTGCAGCCAATGCTTGACCAAAACCAGCAGCCAGCCTTTTTCCATCAATGCCCTGCAAACGGCGGCGCATAAGCATAAAGAGCGCCACGGCTTCCAGTGCAGTAGCCAGAGAATTGGCCAGCGCCAAACCGCCATGCGGCAAAAGACCCAGGTTCTGAAACAGACTTGAAAAAAGGAAACTAAACAAAACGTTCAACGTCATCGCGGCTACGCCTACCAGCACGGGGGTGAGCGTATCGTGTAACGCATAAAAAGCGCGCGCCAGCACTTCCAGCACTGCATGACCCACCAGACCAAGCGCATACCAGAGCAATGCCCAGGCTACCATCTCTACTGCGCGGGAATCGAATTGTCCGCGCTGATAGAGCAAAGCCACAATTGGTTCACGCAGCAAAATTAAACCAGCCGCGGCCGGAAGTGAAAGCAACAGCACCCCGCGCAAACTGGACGCCAGCGAGGCGCGCAGTTCCTCCATCTGACCCAGAGCAAATTGCGCCGCCAGCGTAGGCATGGCTGCCGTTGCAATGGATTGGGCAATGGCCGCCTGCGCCATCAGCATTAGAGCAAAACCATACGAAAGCGCGGTAACACTGCCCGCCGCCATCCGCGAGGCCAGCCAGATATTGACCCAAAAGTTCAACTGAACCACAGCCACACCCAGCAAGCGCGGCCCCATCAGGCGCACCACCTCGGCAACTGCCGAATTGCCCCAGCCCAATGTCAAACGGTAAAAACCGCCTCTCTTAAGCAAATCAGGAATCTGCAAGCCGAGATACAACCCGGCTCCCAGCACAACCCCCCAGGCAAGGCCATAAATTCCCATCTTGGGCGCCAGGACCAGCACGCCAAAAATGATACCGATCTGATACATGGCTGGCGTCAGCGCCGGGATCAAAAAGACCTGATGCGAATTCAAGATGCCAACCACCAACCCACCCAGGCCAAATAAGACCGAAGCCACCAGTTGAATGCGCAACAGGTGAACGGTCAGCGCCAGTTGCGCCGGATCGGCCGAAAAGCCAGGCGCCAGCACATAACGTACCACCTGCGGAGCAAAAACACCGGTCAACACCGCCAGCCCGCTCAAAACCAACAATACTAAATTCCCAACTGCACAGGCTAAATTCCAGGCCTTCTCCCTCTCCTGCTTCACCAGAAACTCTGTAAACTTAGGGATGAATGCCGAACCAAGCGCCCCACCCGCCACCAACAGGAAGAGCGTCTCTGAAACCCGGTTGGCCGCCAAAAAGGCATCCAACTCGGCGCTAGCCCCAAAACGCCCGGCCACCAGAATACTGCGCGCCAACCCAATCACCTGGCTAAAGACAAAAGCCAGCATCACCGTCCCTGCCGCGCGGGCAATTTGACGGTTTGCCGGAGAATCCCCGCTCATGCCCGTTTTTTCCTCCAGGCGGCCATCAGCGTTGCCAGGGCAATTCCCATCCAGACCACATTTACCCCCACCGAAGGATAAGCCCCGCGATCGGCTGAATTCACAATTACAAGCGCACTGCCTACCAGATTCAAGACCTGATACAACGGAGAGTCACCCGCCAGTTTTTTGGTAGAGACCAGGCCATAGGCCATCAGCAGGAGAACCACCCCAAGCCAGCCTAAAATATCAATCCATAGTGTTTTTGCCATGTGTCAATTATAACGGTCTTTTGGGACATCAGAACAATCGTGCTATAATCAAACATCCCCGCGAGGTGACCATGAAGATCTCATCCCCCTTGATGCTCATCCTGTTTCTGCTGACAACCGCCTGCGCAGCCCCACCCGCAACAACAATGCCGGTTCCGCCTACACTCGCGCCGGCTACCGTTACCGAAGCCCACCCCGGCCCCGAACTGATTCTGATGCAGGCCGGTTACGGGACGCGCGGCGACTGGTACGAAATCTACTTCACCGACCCAACCAGCCCCTACGCCGCGCAGCAAACCGGCGGCCCCGACCTGGCCCTGGCAGAAGCCATTGATAGCGCCCGCCTGAGTGTGGACATGGCCATTTACAGCCTCTCTTCACCCAGGATTCGCGATGCGCTCCTCCGCGCTCACAGACGCGGCGTTGCTGTGCGCCTGGTCATGGAAAGCGACAACCGCGACCGCGACGCCGTGCAAACCCTGCTCAATGCCGGAATCCCCGTCCTGGGCGACCGGCGGGAAGGATTGATGCACAACAAATTTGTGATCATTGACCATTCCGAAGTCTGGACCGGCTCAATGAATTTCACGACCAACGGTACTTATAAAGACAACAACAACCTGATACGCATCCGCTCGGTCAAGATCGCTCAAAATTTCAGCCAGGAATTCGATGAAATGTTCGTGCAGGACAAATTCGGCCCCGACACGCTACGAGCCACCCCCAACCCGGTCATTACAGTAGAAGGGACACGGATTGAAACCTTCTTTTCGCCCGACGATACCCCCTCCGCCCGCGTGGAAGAACTGCTCAGCCAGGCTCAGGAAAGCATTTATTTTCTGGCCTACTCTTTCACCTCCGACCCATTGGGAGAGGCCATCCGCCTGCGTGGCGCTCAAGGAGTGAACATAGCCGGCGTGATGGAGGCTGAACAGGTCGGCTCAAATGTTGGCACCGAGTATGACCTCTTTGCCCTGGACGGTCTGGATGTGCGGCTAGACGGCAACCAAGGGCAAATGCATCACAAGGTGATCATCATTGACCGGAAAATCGTCATCACCGGTTCTTACAACTTCAGCCAAAGCGCCGAGACGCGTAACGACGAAAACTTGCTCATCATCCACAGCGCCGAAATTGCCCGTCCGTTTATCGAAGAATTCCAGCGCGTTTTCCGCCAGGGGCTTCAATAAAAAAATTACGCCAAAGAGACAACTTCTTAAACTTCCACGTTCCAGTGCGCATATTTTGCATTGCGGCCGCGCACAACATCATCGAACAACTGGCGCAACTTCTCTCCTACCGGTCCCATTACACCATTGCCAACTGGCCGATGGTCCACTTTCGTCACAGCCGCCACTTGTACGGCAGTGCCGGTTAGCAATAATTCATCGCAAATATACACTTCTGTCCGGTCAATAGGACGTTCCACAACAGTAAGACCCAGTTCAACCCGCGCCAACTCCATCACAGTTCGGCGGGTAATTCCTTCAAGGATATTGTCGGTCACCGGCGGGGTGATGAGCATGCCATCGCGCACCATAAAGACGTTCATGGCGCTTCCCTCTGAGATATGGCCTTCGTTAGTCAGTACAAGAGCATCATCGAATCCAGCGCGATGTGCATCGGTCTTGATGAGCGACGAGTTGGCATACGCGCCGGCAACTTTACCGCGCGCCGGGATGGTATTGTCATCCACCCGCCGCCAGGAGGAAATGGTCACGTGCACAGCCGTCGGATTCTTGAGATAGAGACCAAAGGGCAGTGCAAAAACGGTAAGTTCATCCTTCAAATCGTGCAGGCGTACACCAATTTGCTCATCAGCCTTGTAGGCCAGCGGGCGGATATAGATATCTTCCTGATAGCCGTCCACGCGCAGCAAGTCAAGCGTTAATTGAGTCAAACTTTCGGGGGTATGTGGCAGGTCAATACACAGCAAGCGGCAAGACTGCAAAAAACGGCGGTAATGGTCCATTGGACGAAAAACGAAGAGTTTTTTCTGCTCTTCGTTCCAGTAACCACGCAAACCGCCAAAGACTGCTGTGCCATAGTGAAGTGCATGTGTGCCAACCCCTACTTTTGCATCGGAATAGGGAACAATTTTGCCTTGAAAATAAGCATTTTTGGGCAGAGCCATTCGCACCTCCTTGAAATTAGAGACTTAAAGTAACCCTTGCCTGGAAATTATACCCAACTTCGCCATCGCGCGTTTGGGTAATTGACCGCAATCAAGGCATTCGCGCAGGGCGCATCTGTAAGGTCAACGTCTCTTTGCTGGCCAGGGCCGAACCAATGCTCTTGGCCTCCAGCGCCATCACCTTACTGTTGGCAAAAAAGGCAAAGTCAAAGTTCGTCGGCTCGCCAGCCTTTTTACCGGGGATGGGCATCAGGCGGGCAGTGAGCGGCTTATCCAGGCGCAAAGCCAGGGCCGAGAGATCGAGCAGGAGGGCAGCCACCTGTTCAGCGGTCACATCGCCGGGCAGTGGAACGGTATCCAACCCGGTACCACACACCGCAGAATAAAGTAACAAATCCTTGACGGAAAGAATCCCTTCCGCCGCGCGGCGCGCCAGCACAGCATCTTCCAATACCGGCAGCATCAGTCCGCTGAAACCGGCGCGCGGGAAGTCGGCGCGCTCAACCGCCTCAGCCAGGATGGCCGCAGCCGCCAGAGAGCCTTGCAGGCCAATTGCTGGAACGCCCATACATTCAAACGCGGCCCCCAACGACTGACGCTCTGACGGGAAGGGGGCCAACGACCAGTCAATCCCGCCAAACTTGAGCATATGCTTATACTTCAAGAAATCGGCTGCTTTGCACAGCGAGCGGGTGTGATCATCCAGGGCAGAGATCAGCGCCTGCCTGCCCTGTTCAACGGTTTTGGCATTCTCAAAGGCATCAACGGCAATATCGGCTGCTTCCATTGCCAGAGCAAAGGCCGGTTCTCCACCAGCATGGTAGGCCGCCGGGAAAAACGGCGCTCCGGGCAAAACATTGGCCAGAGCAGCAAAGCGCAGATTGGCAAAACCGTTCGACTCTACCGGTGCCAGGCGGACAATGATTTCGGCACAACGGCAGATGGCGGTTAAATCGAGACCATTCTGTCGGTCAGCCATCAGGGCAGAAAAGAAAACGTTTTCTGACGTGGCTATCGCTTCGGGAATGACCGGGTAACTCTCTGGGATGGCGGGGAGGGCCGGGCCCAACGCGGCGTAGTCCACACCCAATTCGGGCAGAAGCCGGTCCAGGGTCCGCGCCAGAGCCGGCACATCTGTCATCTTTTGGAGCATTTTGGGAAAAGGCGTTGTCGCCAGTCGGGTAGTCTGAACTTCGTACCCGGCCTCGGTAAAGATCGTTCTGGCCTCCTGCAGGAAACTTCCGGCCAGCCGCAAAATTTTATCATTCAGCGGCCAGCCGGGAGTGCAAAAGTATGTAATAGAACGAATCTTCATCTAGGAAATTAAGCCCATTTGCTTGCCAACTTTTTCAAAGATTGTGAGCACGCGTTCCATTTGTTCATCGGTATGCGTGGCCATATAACTGGTGCGCAACAACTGACGGCCTTCAGGAGTAGCCGGCGCCAGCACCGGGTTGACAAATACGCCAGCATCAAAAAGGGCCTTCCAGGTCATAAGTGTGCGAGTATCATCGCCGATGATGATAGGAATAACGGGCGTCTCTGAGGAGCCAATGTCGAATCCCAAGCGCCGGTACTCGCGGCGCATATATTCGGCAATTTGGTTGACACGGGCAATGCGCTCAGGTTCTTCACGCATCACCTGCAAGGAAGCCAGCGCCGCGGCGGCATTGGCGGGTGGAATGCTGGCGCTGAAGATGAGTGCCCGTGCATGATGCTTAACGTAATGAATCACCGGTTCGTCTCCGGCAATAAAGCCGCCCAAAGAGGCAAATGATTTGCTAAAGGTGGACATGATAAGGTCCACGCCTTCCGTCAGGCCAAAATGAGCCGCTGTGCCGTGTCCGCCGCCTAAAACGCCCATGGCATGCGCATCGTCCACCATCAGGCGGGCACCATACTTTTTGCAAATCGGGATCATCTCGGGCAACGGAGCAATGTCGCCTTCCATGCTGTAGAGGCCGTCCACCACCACCAGTTTGCCTTTATCCTCCGGTAAACTCTGAAGAACGCGCTCCAAATCATCCATATCGTTATGGCGAAAACGCCTGGTCTCACCCCAAGACAGGTAAGCGCCATCCACAATACTGGCATGATCCTGCTTATCGAGAATCACATAGTCACCGCGTCCCACCAGGGCCGAGATCGTCCCCAGGTTTACCTGCATACCGGTCGAAAAGACAAGCGCCGCTTCTTTGCCGACCCATTCAGCCAGTTCGTGTTCAAGTTGCTCATGCAATTCGAGGGTGCCGTTCAGGAAACGCGAACCTGTGCAGGAAGTGCCATAGCGGTGAATAGCATCCAGCGCGGCCTGGCGGACTTTCGGATGGGTGGTCAGACCCAGATAATTATTTGAGCCACACATAATCAGGCGGTGACCGCGAAAAACGGCTTCTGAGCCTTCATTCTCGGTCAGGGGGATAAAGTAGGGATAATACCCTCCGGCAATCGCCTCTTTTGCAGCCGTGAACTGAGCGCACTTGGCAAAGATATCCATGACTCATTCTCCTTATCAGATGATTCTACCGCCAATGGACAGTCGTTTGGACGGTGATAGACAAGCGGTTCTCTTCGGACCTTTGGCCTGATCCTGTTCCCAATAATTAACCTCCCCGCTTCTGGCCGTTGGCAGCAATTCGGTCCAAAACGGCAAAGACCAGCCACTTGGGCAATTTTGTGCTCAAAATATAAAACAGCCTGGAATCAAAGGCGGGGAAAATCAAAAAGTGACCGCGCGCCGCTTGTTCCAGAATAGCGCGGGCAACGACATCGGCTGACAGGGCTTTGGCCGTACCCGAGAGGGCCTTGGTCTCTGGCGGTTTATAAGGTGTTTCAAAGGCCAGTTGGGGGGTATCGGTATCAGGCGGGAAAGCCACCGAAATGCGAATGCCATGCGGTTTCATCTCGGCCCGCAAGACTTCTGAAAGGCCCGTCACGGCAAATTTAGAGGCTCCGTAAGCGCTATAGCCGAAAACTCCCAAAAAACCGGCCATGGAAGAGATGTTAATGATGTGACCGCTGCCCCGTTCCAGCATTTGGGGCAAAGCAGCACGGATGACGTAGAGCGTACCAAAATAATTGACCGCCATCTGTTTTTGGAATTCTTCCAGCGGCAAATCCTGGAAGTAACCGGGCAGGGTAATGCCGGCCGAGTTGATGACCACATCCAGCCGCCCGGCTTCACGTTGGACACGTTGCACCACGGCAGCCGCCTGCTCTGCTTCTGAGACATCGGCCGCCTCCGTCTTGCAGGGTGAAGCGTCAGCATGCCGATGAGCCTCTACTTGTTGACGCGCCGCTTCCAGGACATCTGCCCGCCTTGCCGTCAGCCAGAGATGTGCACCCGAGGCAGCCAGCAGTTTGGCAGCCGCCAGCCCAATCCCGCTGGAGCCACCGGTAATCAGAACAACCTTATCCTTCCAGTATCCTTGAAAATGCATCGCAAGCCTCGACCAAACAATTTAGAGGTTTAAACCCATTGCCTTTCAATTAGTTTTTTGCAACTTATCAGAGATGGGTCACCTGTTTTCTCTGGTCATTTCCTGCCGGACAACTTCAAACATCAAGACAGCGCCCGCCACAGCCGCATTGAGCGACTCGGTACCGCCAGGCATTGGAATACTGATTGTATCATGGGCCAGCGCCTGGGCTGAAGGACTGGGACCATCAGCCTCGCCGCCAATAATCAGCCCCAACGGACGTTTCAAATCGGCCTGCCAGCAAGAGATTCCGTCCATATCTGCCAGCCACACCTGCAAACCGGCTTGCTCACACGCCTGCCGAATCTGCTCCCAACTCAAGGCCAAAATGGGAAGGCAGAAGTGTGCTCCCATACCCGCACGAACGACTTTGGGGGCAAAAGCATCCGCTGTCTCAGGCGAGAGAAAAACGGCCTGGACGCCAGCCGCAGCCGCGGTCCGCAAAAGCGTACCCAGATTGCCCGGGTCACGAATCTGGTCAAGGATAAGCACAAAATCCAGCCCTGGCGGGACAACTTCAAGCCGCGGTAAGGCAAGGACAGCAAGAATCCCTTGCGGTGTCTCGGTTTCGCCTAAGGAATTCATCAGCGACGCAGAAACCAGTTCTACATCTACTTGTGCAGCCTGCAAACGGTGAACCAGCAATCTGCCGCGCTCACTAAGGGTTTCATCATAAAGCACAAACTTGAAAGTCCAACCTGCTGTCAGCGCTTCTTCCACCAGGCGCACCCCCTCGGCCACAAAAGCGCCTGCCTGACGGCGTTCCCGGCTCCGCCCCATCAGCGCGCGCACCAGTTTGATTTTTGGGTTTTGAGCAGAAGAAATCATCAGGTTTCCAACGCAGAAGAGACACCGGAAAAAATCTCGCGCCATGCGTTGTGAAAGGCAGTAACCGTCTCGGCATCATACAACACCAGGCGGACAAGGCGCAAAGATGTCAGGTGCTGAGAAAGATAAGCACGCAGTGTCGTCAGGATAACTCCAGCCGCACGCTGCTTTGGAAAGCCAAAAATACCGGTTGAGATAGCAGGCAGTGAAAGTGATGTCAGTTGCAATTCGCTGGCTACGCGCAAAGCACCGGCCGTTGCCATCATCAATTTCGCATCTTCATCCCCTTCCCCCCAGATGGGGCCAACTGCATGGATCACATATTTCGCCGCCAGGCCCCCGCCCGAAGTCCAGGCTGGCGATTCGTGAGAAACAGGGCCATATTTTTCTATCCACGCATCCGATTCATCTTGAATAACATCTCCCCCGCGTTGGACGATTGCCCATGCCAACCCACCGCCATGCTGAAGATAGCGATTGGCCGCGTTGACAATGGCATCTGTTTTCTCCAGTGTAATATCACCCTGCACAAGTTGTAGAAGCACGCCAGAAGGAAGGGAAACCTCTTCCACAACAGCGTTCATTGTCTTTTTCCCCCTTCGCCTTCTTCCTTTTGTTCGGCCTTACCGCCTTTCGTATGCTCCGCCCATAGATTTAATAAAACCGGGAATAGAACAATCAAGAGCAATATCCCCCCTAACAAAACAATCAGATCCATAGAAACTTCGTCAACCGGCAGGTCAGGGATCGGCGTTGGAGCGGCCAACACTGCCGTTGGCAACACACCATACTGCAATGGGCTAATCGGGCTGAGCGCCGCGCTGCTGGCCACTAACAGGATGATAAGCAGGGCCATAAACCAGGAGCGTAAAGAAGGAGGGATGGTCTTCATGCTCATCTCTTTGGGCTAAAAATTTAACCCTAGTATAACATGACTGTAAATCGGTCAATTCCCATCAAGATTTGATGATTCGGGTTATAATTTCCGTAATTCACTCCCTCACCTGCTGCGAGGAGGCCTGATGAAATTTCTCTACAGCCTTGTGCTTTGCACCCTGGCTATTTTGCTGATGAGCACGATTGGGGCTACGGCCCAGTCACCCAGCGAACTAACCCAAGGGGCGCAATTGTACGATAAGTGGTACGCGGCGGCAGGTCTCCCAGCGCCAGAAGGCAATATGCCCATCTGGAACCGCCAGTCCACCAACACGCGCTCCGGCGCCGAAACCTGGCGTTGTGTGGAATGTCACGGCTGGGACTACCAGGGCCGCGAGGGCGCCTACGGTTCGGGTTCGCATTACACCGGTTTCCCCAGTCTGTGGCGGGAAGCCGACCCTCTCACCCACGAACAAATTATTGCCCATCTGAAGGGCGTCAATGACCCGCAGCACGATTTCTCCGCCTACCTGGATGATGACAGCCTGCGCAAGTTGGCGATCTTTTTAAAAGAGGGACTCATTGACGACCGGCAGTACATTGACCCAATCTCGCTGCAAGTCATCGGCGGGAATTTGCAAAACGGCGAAAAACGATACACCGAAACCTGCGTCGCCTGTCACGGTGCAGACGGCAAGAAAATCGTCTTTCGCAGCGAGGGGATAGATGAGTACCTCGGCTCGGTAGCAACCCGAGACCCCTGGCGTTTTTTGCACCGCACGCGTTTCGGCGTGGCCGGGACGACCATGCCCGCCGGTTATGACCTAGGCTGGACAACCGAGGATGGCCGCGACATCCTGATGTATGCACAGACGCTTCCTACGGGACGGGAACCTGTTCCTGTTACCGGGGCAGGCTCCGGGTCCGAGCCTGAACCGTTACGCGGCGGGCCGGCTTCTAATTTGTGGAGCGGTATCCTGACCGGGCTGGCCGCCTTCTTCGGCACATTTGGCGTCAGTCTGCTCTTCTTAGGTGGATTGGTTCTATTAGGTATGCTGGTTGTCTCCATCCTGCGCGGACGCAGGTAAATCTGCAATCGAGCGAATTTCATGCTTCAAAAACTCCTGGAACTCTCCAAACAGCCGCTCTTCCGCGCGGGTGTGTTGGTATTGGCGCTGGCAATTTTCAGCGGGCTGGGCTACGGACTTTACACCACCCAAACCGCGCCACCCCAGCCCATTCAATTCCCGCACAGCCGGCATGTGGCCCTGGGCATACAGTGCCTGTACTGTCACCCCGGTGCCTGGCGTCAGGCCTCAGCCGGATTGCCTACTACGCAAAAGTGCTGGGGCTGTCACCAGCAAACACCGCTGACACAGACCAGCGTGGAATTGCAAAAACTGGCCGCCTATGCCGAGAGTGGCATGAGCATCCCCTGGGTACCGGTGGCTATGGTGCCCGATTTTGTGCATTTCAACCACCGCCCGCATATCGCCGCCGGGTTGAACTGTGAAAACTGTCACGGCGAGGTGGCAAAGATGGGCATCTACGAAAACCCGCAAGTGCTCAATATGGGTTGGTGTCTCACCTGTCACCGCGATCGCACGCAGGACGACCCCGAAAAACGCATTAAACTTCTCGACTGCGGCACCTGCCACTATTAGACTATCAGACTACTCGACTCTCTAACTATGACCAAAAAACTTTCCCGACGTGAATTCATCAAACTTGCTGGCGTGGGTACAGCCGCCACAGTGCTGACCGGCTGCGGCCCAGCCTCGCGCTATGTACAGCGTGAGCCGTATGCCCAAATGCCCGAGTACAACGATAATGGCCGGAGCACTTACTATGCTACAACTTGCCGAGAATGTCCGGCAGCCTGCGGGTTGGTTGTGCGCACAATGCAAGGGAGGGCCATCAAAGTGGAAGGCAACCAACGCAATCCGGTAAATTTGGGGAAGACTTGCGCCCGCGGCCAGGCCACCCTGCAAGGCCTGTACAACCCAGATCGCATCCGCAACCCGCTGAAACAGGCAAAGCGCGGCACCGGCAATTTCTCTGATCTTGATTGGGAGACTGCCATCCAGGTGGTCGGTGCGGCACTCAAAGATACGCAACCATCCGAGATTGCTTTTCTGCTTGGCCTGGCCCCTGACCATCTCTTTGACCTGGTGAGCAGCCTGACCGCAGCCATCGGTGCGCCTGTCCCGCTCCGCTTTGGGGCGCTGGGTATGTTTGAGAGTCGCGTCACGTTGACCCAAGCAACGGAAGACCTGTTTGGCAAGCCTGGCCTGCCCTTCTTCGATATCGGCCGCGCCGACTTGGTCTTCTCCTTCGGTGCCAACTTTCTGGAGACGTGGCTCTCGCCCGTTGCCTACACGCGTGGTTATAGCCAGATGCGCAAGGGACTCACCACCCGACGGCGGGGGACACTCATCCAGTTTGAGGCCCGCATGTCACAAACAGGAGCAACAGCCGACGAGTGGATTCCGGTGCGCCCTGGGAGCGAGGGCCTGGTTGCACTGGCGCTGGGCCGGCTGGCGGCTGAAATCTCTGGCGCGCCGCTTCCCAAAGTCTTTTCTGGCGTGGACGTGGCCGCGGCTTCAGCCGAATCTGGCATTCCCGAAGAGACGCTGCATCGGCTGGCAAAACTGTATGCTGATGCCACCAATCCGGTGGCTATCCCTGGCGGCATGGCGCTGGCACAATCCAATGGGTTGCAAACCGCCAAAGCCATCCTGGCATTGAACGCTCTGGCTGGGAACCTGGGTCAGCCCGGCGGATTGTTCTTCAGCCCAACTGTGCCTCTCTTTGCAGATGGTCATCCGGCCTCGCTGGCAGAAATGACCGAGTTCGTCAAGAAACTGGAATCCGGTCAAGTCAAGGCGCTCTTTGTGCACGGCGTCAACCCGCTCTTTGAACTACCCAAGTCGCTGGGTTTCGAAAATGCGCTCAAGTCGGTGCCGCTGGTAATCTCGTTTGCTACCTTTCCAGATGAGACCGCCATGCAGGCTGATTACATTTTGCCCGACCATCACGGACTGGAATCTTGGGGGTATCAGCGTGCTCTGACCGGTTCCGCTCAGCCGGTACTATCTGGCGCTCAACCGGTTGTTGCGCCGTACTACAACACGCGTGCCACAGTCGACGTGTTGCTGGCCGCGGCCGCACAGGCAGGCGGCAAATTGGCCGAAGCCCTGCCCTTCAAAGATGAAGTGGCCTATCTCCAGAGCCGCCTGCTGCCGCTGGTGACGATGCCCGACGGACCCTACACTGCCGCGGAAATCAACTCGTTTATGGCCTTTTTCCAGCAGCATGGCGGCTGGTGGCAGGCAGGCGACGCATTGACAACTCCGGCAGGTAATCCACTCGACAGGACAATCAAAGCGGAGGTCGCTGAAACGTACGGTGAAGGCGAATTCTTCCTGCTGCCATTCGTCTCACCCATACTGGGAGAGGCTGGGGCCAACAAGCCCTGGCTGCAGGAAGTCCCCGATCCAACCACCACCGTCATGTGGAATTCATGGCTTGAGATCCATCCCAAGGTGGCAGAGGAACTCGGTTTACAAGATGATGATATTGTGCGCCTGGTCAGTGAGGTCGGAAGTGTGGAATTGCCTGTTTATCGGTATCCGGCCATTCGTCCAGATACGATCGCCATCCCCTTTGGGCAAGGTCACACCGCCTACGGCAGATATGCCCAGGGACGCGGCGTCAACCCGCTTGACCTGGTACATCCCACCCTGAATGAAGCCGGTGACCTGACCTTTGCCGGGATAAAAGTCAGGCTCGAAAAGACGGGCAGAAAACAGACCCTAGCGCGGCTGGAGAGCCGCATGGGCGTGTACGGAGAAGAGGAACATTAGAGGTGAATCATGGCCGAAAATCCAATCAAAATCCCTGAGTTCAAAGCAGAATGGAAAGAAGGCGAGGCTGGCCGCTGGGGCATGGTGATAGACAGCGACCTGTGCACTGGCTGCCAGGCTTGTGTGGCCGCTTGCGCTATGGAGAATAATATTCCGTTTGTAGGTGAAGATGACGCTGCTTACGGACGCTCGATGCATTGGATCCGCGTGGAACGTTTTTGGGAAGGTGAGTATCCGGAAGTGAAGACCACCGACTTCCAGCCGGTACTTTGCCAGCAGTGCGGCGCTGCGCCGTGTGAACCGGTCTGCCCGGTGTTTGCTTCGGTGCACAGCCAGGCCGAGAAAATCAACCTGCAGGTTTACAACCGCTGTGTAGGTACGCGTTACTGCGCCAATAACTGTCCCTATCAGGTGCGCGTCTTCAACTGGCGTGATTGGGAGCGGCCTGAACCGCTGACCAACCAGTTGAACCCCGATGTAACCGTGCGACGGCGCGGCGTAATGGAGAAATGTACCTTCTGCATCCAGCGCATTCACAAGGCAGAAGACCAGGCCAAGTCTGAAGGACGCGAAGTAATTGATGGTGAGGTTATTCCAGCCTGTGCCCAAGCCTGTCCGGCAGAGGCCATCGTCTTTGGCCGCCTGGATGACCCGCAAAGTCGGGTCAGTCAACTGGCAAAAAGCAGACACGGTGTGCAACTGCTTGAAGAACTCGGTACCCAACCGCGCATCACCTATCTGAAGGGAGCCTAAATGACCATACAGGCACAACCCATCTCACACACACATGAAGGCCATCACCCCAACCCACGCGAGTATCTAATGCTCGACCCCAAACCGCGCGGCGAGATGAACGCCATGGTGATGGATGCCATGCACGCCACATCCTGGAGATTCTGGGTCGTAGCCGCCTTCTTGGGACTGGTTGTGCTGGTCTGCCTGTTTGGTGCCTGGGGCTACATGATTATGGAAGGCCTGGGCGTGGCAGGCGTCAACCGGCCTTCGTACTGGGGCATCTTTCTGGTCAATACAGTCTTCTGGATCGGAATTAGCCACGCCGGAACGTTTGTCTCGGCCCTGCTACGCGTCTTCAAGGCTGAGTTCCGCCGCCCATTCACACGCGCTGCTGAGTTGATGACCACATTTGGGCTGGTACAGGCCGGTATGAGCATTTTCATGCACATGGGCCGTGTCTGGCTCTCCTACTGGATGTTCCCCTTCCCGAATCAGCGCCAGTTGTGGACCAACTTCCACTCGCCGTTGATGTGGGACTTTCTGGCCATCAACACCTACTTGCTGGCCTCCACCATGTACCTATTCCTGCCGCTCATCCCCGACCTGGCCATGGCACGCGACCGTTCCACGGGCTGGCGCAAAATATTCTACCGCATCCTGGCGCTTGGCTTCCGAGGCACGGAGGGTGAATGGACACACCTGCGCCACGCACTAGGCATCTTTGCCTTTGCCATCCTGCCGGTCATGTTCAGCGTCCATACCATCGTTTCCTGGGACTTTGCCGTAGCCATGCGTCCGGGCTGGAACTCGACCATCTTTGGCCCATACTTTGTGGTCGGCGCCCTGCACTCAGGTATTGCTGCGGTTGCCATGGTGCTAATTGTGGTTCGGGCCACGATGAAAAACATGAAATACTTCATCCGCCCTGAGCACTTCAACGCACTGGGTAAATTGATGTTGATTGTCTCGATGGCCTGGGCCTATTTCTTCTTCAACGACTACATGGTGCAATGGTATGGCGGCGACAAATGGACCGACGCTTTGCTGCACTTTCACGAAGCCGGGCCGCTAGGCTGGATGTGGTTTGGTATGCTGATCTGCAACGTAGCCATCCCCTGGCTAACGCTATGGAATAAGAAGGTTCGCACCACCCCGGGCCTGCTCTTCACGATTGGCTTGCTCATCAACCTAGGCATGTGGTTTGAGCGCTACATCATCGTGCCCATCTCTTTGACCATAAATCGCATGCCCTTTACCTGGCGTGAATATGTGCCCGGCGTTGAAATCCCGCTTGGCATTGGCACATTGGCTTTCTTCATCCTGCTCTACATGATTGCATCCAAACTTATCCCGCTTGTACCAGTCTGGGAAGTACAGGAAGGCCAGTTAGCGCACTCGCTGCGTAAATTCGGCAAGGAGACAGTTGTGACGGTAAGTGATTTGGAGTGATTTCCCTCATCCCCGGGAGTTCCCCTCTCCTGTTGGGAGAGGGGTTAGGGGTGAGGGACCGACGGAGTGTTATTATGGCTGATACCACCACTTTACTAGCGGTCTTCCCTGACCTTGATCCTGCGGCCCACGCCTTGGACGAATTGCGCACCCTGGGCGTCCACGACGATCAGATGAACGTCATCGCTGGCATCCCGGTCACAGAGGCTATGCTCGGCCGTCCGCGCCAGTGGAGCAATGTGCCGCGTCTGGCCCTGGGCGGGGCACTGGCCGGATTTGCTGTTGGGCTTTTCCTGGCGGTTGGCACGCCGCTGATGTATCCGATTTATGTCGGCGGGCAACCACTCATCCCGGTCCCGCCCAGTATCGTCGTAATTTTTGAAATGACCATGCTGGTTATGCTAATTGCCACTTTCGTAGGCGTTTTCCTGGACAGCGCCTATCCATCCTACAAGCCAAAAGAATACGTACCAGAGATCAGTGACGGCAAGGTTGGTATCCTGTTCTACTGCCCAGCAGGTGATGAAGAAAAATTCACTCAGGCACTGACCAAACTCGGTGCCGAGTCTGTTCAACCCGTGGAGGCGCAACCCCTATGAACCTGATTGACCTGCTCAAACGTCTCCTGCTCCTGGCGCTGGTAGGCAGTGTCCTGCTGGGCGGACTGATGCTTTTTACTTATGATGTAGTCAAAATTGAATGGATTTCTTTTATGGAGATCCAGCCCTCATACAAACCAATGGAAAAGCCTCTGCCGGTTGCTGCCCGTTCCATCCCAGTTGAAGGCCCGGCCTATGTGACTGGCATGGGAGCACCAGTCAACCCTGTACCTGCAGATGAGGTCTCGGTGCAGCGTGGCCGCCTGCTCTTCGAAATCAACTGCGTTCAATGTCACGGCGCTGGCGGACAGGGAAACGGCCCCATTGCTGCACTCATCACCAATAAACCTGCCAACCTGACTTTACAAGCAACCCAGTCCAAAAGTGACGGCACGCTTTTCCTGACCATCACCAATGGTGTGACTGGGCGCATGCCCGCCATGAACGAAAACTTGACCGTACGAGACCGTTGGGACCTGGTCAATTTCATCCGCGCGCTTGCCCAGCCCTGAACCTTGCGCACTAAACAGGATAAAAGGATTAATGATTGATAATGTCCATTCCGGCCATTGAAAAGCATCCTGGTTCTTTGGTTTTAAGTGATGTAAGCCTCATATTCACTGCCGAGCACGCTGAGAGCGCAGAGATTCTATTGGGTATTCTCAGCGAACTGTGCGATCTCAACGGTTTAGGTTTACCGCAACCCCACCAAAATCCTTTTATTCTCGAATCCTGTTCCCGGAGATTCTCATGATCCAGCGCGACGATTTCCAAAAAATTCTATATGGCGTTCTGGTGGTCTTCATTCTTGGCATATTGATCTACATTGGTTTCATTTCTACGCTGGCCAGTGCCAGCCCGGCTCCTGAACGGACTCCCATCCCCACGCTGATTCCCGCCACGTTGCCAGCACCACAGGCTGTTGCCGGGCCGGCAAAGTGCTCTGTCAAAATTGTGGATCTCTTTGCGGCCTGGATCAATGCCGGTTATCCGGAAATTGAACCTTTTGATTTGACTGCACAAGACGGCGTAGTCTGCACAGCCTTATTCAAAGCAGACATCCTGCCAGTCCTTAACGAGGCTAACTTGTGGTACCCAGGCGCGCCAGCCTGTACCACCTGCCATAATAGTACGTTGGCTGTTACCGGTGCACAAATGGACCTCAGTAGTTACAGTGGCATCCTGGCCGGTTCACGCCGCGCTTCCCCAGAAGCCAAAGGCAAAGACATCCTTGGCGGCGGAGACTGGAAACAATCCCTGCTCTATGAGGTGCTCATCACACGCAAAGGTCAACCGCTGGCTATGCCGCTGGGCCGCCCCCTGGATTTAGACATTAACACCGTAATTGTGTTGGCGGGCGTACCGAAATAGGTTATTGACAAACTCACAGTCCCTTAAAACAAAAACACCCGCCCAGGGTGTTTTTGTTCTTCAGCGGAGAGGGTGGGATTTGAACCCACGTTCCCTTGCGGGAAACACGCTCTCCAGGCGTGCGCGCTAGGCCAGACTACGCGACCTCTCCATTGCTTTTCAAGCGGGCGAAATTATACCACGCGTTTTTTTGTACAAAAGAAATTAACCTTGTGATTACATGCAAGTTTTCAATCGAACTCACCTGCCGTACGAAACACCCAATCCCAGAGCGGCGAACTGACGCCGTAACGCGTGTTCGGATCCTTGTAGTGATGCGCCATATGGTAGCGCTTGATGTACTTGGCGTATCCCCTGCGCATGGGAAAATGATGCGTGGCATAATGCGTCAGATCATAAATGAGATAGCCCACCATGAAGCCCGCCGTCAGTGGGTTGACCCATTGCGGGGCGTTGAGCAAAACCCCCAGAATTAGATGGAACAAGCCATAGAAAACCAGCGCCAGCGGAATGCTGACCGGGAATGGCATCACCAGCCGGGTCTTGTCCTGCGGCTGAGCATGGTGCACGCCGTGGAACAGGAAGAAAATCCGATTTGCCTTCTCGGTCTTGGGTTGGTAATGGAACAAGAAGCGGTGCAAAGTGTACTCTCCCAGCGTCCACAGGAACAGGCCGAGAAAGAACGCGCCCAGGATGACGCCCGCCGCCGCCGTTTGCACGGCAAAATAGAGCAAAAGCGCCGTCACCGGCAGCCACAAGGCTACTACAGTTATCGGGCTAATGTGGGTAAAAAATTCCAGGAAATCCGACTTGAACAGGCGAATCGATTCGGGATTCTTGCTCTTGTCAATCGGCAGGTGATCCATACACATCTCCTTCGGATGAAATATGAGCCAATTCTACCAGCATCCGGGCAGCAAACTCGAGAACGGCCTGCCTCACCTGCGGAAAGACAGGCGCCCCGGCGAACACCAGTTCGTGCGCGGCGCGGACCTCGAGCCTGGTGACCGGACCCTGCAGCCGCCGCGCCAACCGACGCGTGTCTTCAGGACGGACGGTGACATCCTCCGTGCCCTGGATCACGAGCGTAGGACAAGATACCTTCGCGGCCGCGCGGTATGCTGCTGCGCCTACTTTGCGCAGTTCGTCAAACATCCCCACCGGCACAACGAACTCGCGGATGGCGGCAATCGTCTGCGGGTCGTTAAAATCCACCTCGGGCAGGAAGTCCTGAATCATGGCGCGCAGTTTGGGGTCATCCACCTCGGTCTTCATCATGCGGAAGGGTTTGACACGCGGGAAGAGGTATTTCAGCGCCGGCAGGGCCGCCCACAGCAGGCCGCGGTTGCGCCAGAACGGCGCCAGCAGCACCAGCCCATCCAAAGGGAAACGGGCGGCCGCCGAGAGCCCCACCGCCGCGCCCATCGAGTGGCCGACGAGCAGCAGGGGTGCGTGGTCGGCGCGGAGAGAAGCGAGGGCGTCCAGCACGGCATCCAGCCAATCGGTCCAGCGCCGGGACGGGAGAGTCTCGATCTGCGCGCCAAAGCCAGGGAGCAGGATGCCGCGGCAGGCCCAGCCGCGCTCGTGCAGGGCTTCTGCCAGCGGGCGCATTTCGAAGGGAGTGCCGGGGTAGCCGTGTACGAGTAGGGCGGCCGGGCGTCCGCCTTCGAGGAGGAAATCTTGATGTTCGGGGGTAGAAAAGGGAGTAAAGGGGAGCATGGAAGCGCGAATTTTGGTGAAATGAACGATTCTCGTGCAAAAACTCGTCAAACACGAAGGTCACAAAGGAAAAATTTTTCACCATTAACCTTCGTGTACTTTGTGCCCGTGGTGGTTAAAAGCCCCTTGCCGTAGAGTGATGCATAAAACCACGAAGGGCAGGCCGCCAGAATCAACCGGAGACCTGCCCTCAAAATCATTGATTTGCCCTAACATGGCAGGTCAAAGACCTGCCCTACACTCTTACTATTTATCTTCGGCGATTTGTTTGCCGCTGTACTTGAGGGCCACGTGAGCCGCGGCCAGGCGAGCAATCGGCACGCGGAAGGGCGAGCAGGAGACGTAGTTGTTGCCGATGATGTGGCACCACTCGATAGACTCGGGATCGCCGCCGTGTTCGCCGCAGATGCCCACTTCGAGGTCGGGGCGGGTCTTGCGGCCTTCGTTGACGGCCCACTGCATCAGCCGGCCCACGCCCTCGCGGTCGAGGGTCTGGAAGGGGTTCTTCGGCAGGATGCCCTCGGCCACATACTGGACGAGGAAGTTGCGCTCGGCGTCGTCGCGCGAGTAGCCGAAGGTCATCTGAGTCAGGTCGTTGGTGCCGAACGAGAAGAACTCCGCCAATTTGGCAATTTCGCCGGCAGTGACGGCGGCGCGCGGGATTTCGATCATCGTGCCGAATTTGTATTCGAACTGGACGCCCTTTTCGGCCATGACGGTGGAGGCAATGCGCTCGAGGCGCGGCTGGATCCATTCGAGTTCTTTGACCGTGCCGGTGAGCGGAATCATCACTTCGGGTTTGACGACAATGCCGCGCAGCGTGCAGTCGGCGGCGGCTTCGAAGATGGCGCGCACCTGCATCTCAACAATTTCGGGCATGTAAATGCTCAGGCGGACGCCGCGCAAGCCCATCATCGGGTTGGATTCGTGCAGGGCTTTGATGGAGACCAGGAGTTTCTCTTTGGCAGCCAGTTCTTGCGGGTTGCCGCCCTTGACGCGCAGGGTGATGACTTCTTCGAGCAGTTTTTCTTCGTCGGGCATGAATTCGTGCAGCGGCGGGTCAATCAGGCGGATGATGACCGGGTAGCCGTCCATGGCCTCGAACAGGCCGTCAAAGTCCGAGCGCTGGGAAGGCAGAAGTTCATCGAGAGCCTGCTTGCGCTCTTCAGGGGTCTCAGCCAGGATCATGCGCTGGACGATGGGGAGGCGTTCCGGTTCGAAGAACATGTGCTCGGTGCGGCACAGGCCGATACCGACTGCGCCGTAGGTGCGGGCGCGGCGGGCATCTTTGGGATAATCGGCATTGGCCCAAACCATCAGGCCGCGGCTCTTTTCGCCGGTCGGCAGGACGCGGATGTCGGGGCGGGCAGCAATCTCATCGGCCCACTGCAGGAGGGTCATCAGTTCAGTCTGTTCTTCCAGGCTGGGAGCGCTGGTGGGGATTTTGCCGGCATAGACCTTGCCGGTAGTGCCATCTACCGAAATCCACTCGCCTTCGCGGATGACCTTGTCGCCGATGGTCATCTGGCGTTTTTCGAGGTCAATCTTGATGGCGCTGGCGCCGACGACGCAGGGAATACCGAACTGACGAGCCACCACAGCGGCGTGGGAGGTGGCCCCGCCTTCGCTGGTGAGCACGCCCTTGGAGGCGATCATGCCATGCACATCATCCGGTTTGGTGAAGGGACGGACCATGATGGTATCTTGCTTGTGCTCTTTGGCCATCTTTTCGGCGGTATCGGCGTCGAAATAGGCCTGGCCGACAGCCGCGCCCGGCGAGGCGTTGACGCCCTTGGCGAGGTAAGCGCCGCTCTTTTCAGCCTCTTTGAGCGCATTCTCATCAAACTGCGGGTGGAGGAGGGTATCCACGTTTTCGGTGGTGACACGCAGGACGGCTTCTTCCTTCGTAATCAGGCCTTCGTTGGCCATATCCACCGCAATTTTGATAGCGGCTTTGGCCGTGCGCTTGCCGTTGCGCGTCTGGAGCATCCACAGTTTGCCGCGTTCAATGGTGAACTCGACATCCTGCATGTCCTTGTAGTGCTTTTCGAGTTTGTCGGCAATCTCCATGAACTGCTGATAGACTTCGGGCATGGTCTCGGCCATGTGTTCGATGGGGTCGGTGTTGCGAATGCCCGCCACCACGTCCTCGCCCTGGGCGTTGAGCAGGTAATCGCCCATCATCTTCTTCTCGCCGGTGGAGGGGTTGCGGGTGAAAGCCACGCCGGTGCCCGAGTCGAAGCCCATGTTACCAAAGACCATGGTCACGATGTTGACGGCCGTGCCGAGGTCATCGGAAATGCCGGTAGCGCGGCGGTAGTCAATGGCGCGCTTGCCCATCCAGGACTCGAAGACAGCCTTGGTGGCCAGTTCGAGTTGTTTATAGACATCCTGGGGGAAGTCGGAGCCCACACCTTGTTTATAGACGTCCTTGAAGATAGCAACCAGCGCTTTCCAGTCTTCGGCGGTCATTTCGGTATCAAGTTTGTAGCCTTTTTTGGCCTTGTACTCGGCCATGGGATGCTCAAAGACTTCATCTTCCAGGCCGAAGACGGTGGTGCCGAACATTTCAATCAGGCGGCGGTAGGAATCCCAGGCGAAGCGCGGGTTGTCGGTCAATTTGGCCAGGCCTTCAACTACCTGGTCATTCAGACCGATGTTGAGGATGGTGTTCATCATGCCGGGCATGGAGAACTTCGCGCCCGAGCGGCACGAGACAAGCAAGGGGTTGGACGGGTCGCCAAACTTCTTGCCGGTCTTGGCTTCGACCACTTTGAGCGCCTCCAATTCCTGTTCCCACATCCCTGCAGGGAATTGACCGGTCTGGCGGAATTCGTTGCACGCCTCGGTGGTCACGGTGAAACCGGGCGGCACCGGCACGCCGGCTCGGGTCATGTCGGCCAGGCCGGAGCCTTTGCCGCCCAGCAGCGCACGCACGCCTTCCCACGAACCGGCGTACTTCTCGGCTTCAGCCACTTCGTCAAAAAGATATACCCATTTCTTTGCCATGATTGGCCTCCTAAAAAGAGTTTGATTGCATCGGATGATAGGTTCCGAAAAAAAATACCAAGCGGATAGTTTACCACACTTGGCCATATTCTTTTGATCCGATTTGGCAATCGCGTGGCTCACTGCACTCTCTCCCAGGCCGCTTTTCAAAATTTGTAAGCAAACTGAAAAGTGAAACGCGTTACATCTGGGAGATAATAACAGAGCAGAAATGATATGGCCGACTCGGTGTTAATCGTTGACGATGATGTTACCATCACCCAAGTGCTTAGCCTGTTGCTAAAGACACATGGGTATGATGTGCTGGTCGCCAATTCGGGTAAAGACGGTATTCAAATCATTCAAAGCGAATCTCCACAGGTAGTTATCCTTGACCTGATGATGCCCGATATGGACGGGTGGGAAGTTTGTCGCCGGGTGCGAACATTCAGCAATATCCCCATCATCATCCTATCTGCCGTTTCGGACGCCAGGATCATCAGCCAGGCAAAAGAGTATGGCGCAAATGGCTATCTTGTCAAACCAGTTCCAAGCGAGTTGTTGGTTTCGCAGTTGCGGTTTTTGGTACGTCAAAATCCACTCCAAAACTAGAAACGTACAAATATTCAGGGATTGACATGCGTATTCTTATCATCGATGATGATGTTGGCATTACCAACCTTGTTCACCACATCTTGAGCGCAGAGGGATATGAGGTTTTAAGCGCACCTAACGGTGAAAAAGGTATTGACATCATTCGTGAAAAATCTCCAGATCTTGTTATTCTAGACCTTATGCTGCCTATCCAAGACGGATGGGATGTCTGCAAAAATATACGCTCCTTTAGCAATGTCCCAATTTTGATCATGTCGGCATTAAACGGAGCGCTCTACATAGCCAGCGCGTTAGACGCGGGTGCAGATGATTATTTGGTTAAGCCAGTACCCAACAATATGTTGCTGGCACGCGTCAAAAGGCTTTTGCAACGTTCTGTACAAAACCAGGCACATCTTCCGCTTTACCAGGAAGCCTCTTTCTGGGCAACAGGCTAAAAAACCCGAGTTTGGGATAAACTGCTGAAACGTCCCAAAGGTTTTACAGAGCGCAATCTTTGCAGCAAAACCGAACCTTTGGGATGTTTGTTGTGTTTATCCTGAACTGACGTTAATAAAGCAACGGTTCTGACAAGTTTGCGGTAGAATCAAGAAAACGCTTGTGGAGGCAGTTATGCAAACTTGTTCTCTGTGTAACGCAATTTCGCCAGATGAGGCCACCCATTGTACTCATTGTCAGGCTGACTTGCGAGAATTTTCCAGCCGAGCAGTAGCACTCAAACAAATGCAAGCGAATCCTCGCGTGACGGCTATACGCATCTCGGTTGCAGATGATGCCTGCCCTTATTGCTACGAATCACTGCGCACTTACCCCAAAGATGCTGTTCCTATCTTACCCCACACTGGATGCTCACACGAAAACGGTTGCAGGTGCTTCTATGAGCCGGTAATCAATGAGGCAGCCATTATCAGTAAGGTTGTCTCTTAGAAAAAGCAAACCGGGTCTCTTTCAGGAGGCCCGGTTTTGATTCAGGCGTAGGTCAAACGCTTGAGAGCCGCAGCAGTTTGTTCTGGCGCCTCCATCATTGGCATGTGGCCTACTTCAGGCAGTTCTACCAACACGGCATGCGGGACCATTTGTGCAGCCTCGCGGGCACGTTCTACCGAAATAAGGGCATCGGCCTGACCGTGCACCAGAACAAGCGGTACATTAAGGGACGAGAGGAGTGAACTGGAATCGGGGCGGCCAGCCATAGCGCGCAAGCCAGCAATGATCGCATCCGGTTTCTGGCAAAGAATCAACTCGTTCAAAAGCGGATAATGGGCTGGATCGACAGATAATTTTGGGACCATTGCATCGGCGACGACGCCGGCCCCCTGCGCGGCGACCTGTTCAGCGGTGGCATAACGACCGGCCTTGCGTTCGGGTGTGTCGGCCACAGTCTGAGAGGCAATGAGCGCCAGGCCGCGCAGAAGGCGGGGGTACAGGCGGGCAAAGGCCAGGGCAACATACCCGCCCATGGAGTGACCCGCCAAAAAAGTTTGCTCCAGTCCCAAGTGAGAGAGCAAGTCTGCCAAAGCGTGGGCATATGTCTCAATAACGGGATCCGGCTCGGGGGAGTCTGAACCGCCAAAGCCGGGTAAATCGGGAAGGATCAGATCAAAGCAATCCGTCAAGAAAGGGATGACCGGTTCCCAGATAGAATGATCCAACGGGAAACCGTGTACCAAAACAAGAGGGGCTCCTGTCCCAAGGCGCAGGTAAGTCAGCCGTTTACCGGCGATGGCAAGTGTGTTCATTTTTCTCCTTGTGCCGTTTCGCTCAGGCGCTGGCGGACAAATTCCAGGGCCTGGGCGCGGTTGATGATCAAACCGATTGCCTGCGCTTCGCGGACAGCCTCGAGGAGTGCGCCAATTTGCGGCCCAGGCGTAAGTGCAAACTCATTTATTAAATCCGTACCGGTCAGCAGGCGCGGTGGAGCAACTGTCTCTTCTGGTTTTTCCCACCAGTTTTCAAGCAAAGTGCGGGCAATGTCTAGCGCGGCTTTCCAGGTCTCTTGTGGCAGGGTTTGTTCGTAAGTGGCGCGCAAGTCGGCCAGGCCTAGCAGGACGAGGTCCACACCTGCCGAATCGGCAGCACGGAAAAAGCGATAAATGGCCCGCCGGGTAGGTTCTTTGTTTTCTTCGTTCAGCCGCTTGACGTGGAAGTGGAAGCGCATGTGATTGGCGACAATGATTTTGAGACGCTTTATCTCGTCACTGCTGAAGTGAAAAGCCGAGGAGCGCCGGGCTATCACCTCCGCACCAGCCTTGTCATGGCCATAGAAATGCAAGCCACCATTCTCATCCAGGATGCTGGAGGCTGGTTTGGAAACATCATGATAGAGGGCGGCCAGAAAAAGCAAGCCTCGGAGAGAACGTTCGGGTACGATGTCAGAGTCAAGGTGCGCGCCAATTTGCTGGCGATAGCGGCCCAGGCGTAAGACCAGGAGGCCGTTCAGCAAATCGGCGGCTTTTTCGGGGTCGTAGGTTGGGGCAAGTGCATTCAAAATAATTTCAAGGTGATCCAGCACTGCCAGGGTATGAGTCCAGGCATCGTGGACGTGCGGTGGGGGTTGCGTGACACCTTTGAGGGCAGGCAGTTCAGGGAAAAGAAGGGGGAGTATCCCCAGGATGTCAAGGGCGCGCAGACAGGCAGAGGGACGCGGCCCTTCGAGAATGCGAAAGATTTCGTCTCGCAGGCGTTCAGGCGAAACGCGCAGCAATTGCTCTCTTGCCTGACGCATGGCCTGGCGGGTCTCCGGCAAAATGTGCAAACCGAAAGCGGCTGCCTGGCGAACCGCGCGCAAAATACGTACGGGGTCATCTTCAAACGTGGAAGGGGAACAGGCACGCAGGATTTTGTCTTTCAGGTCTTTAGCGCCGCCGAGGATATCAATGAGCGTATGCGAGCGGATATCCCACGCCATGGCATTGATCGTAAAATCGCGGCCGCACAGGTCAGATTCCAGGTCTGCTCCACGATACGAGGCAAAATCGAGAAAAAGGCGCGTTCCATCTGCTGTTTTCAGGATAAGGCGGGCGGTGCCGCGCTCTTCGTCCAGGGGATAGTAAGCAGCGTCAAGGACCTTGGACAGCCGGCGGCCTATTGCAAGCGCATCACCTGGCAAGACAAAGTCTAAATCATGTGTGTGGCGATTGAGAAGGCGGTCGCGTACGGCGCCGCCCACCAGATAAAGCGGCTGGTCGGCGGGTAAAGCCGCAGCAATTGTTTCCAGCAGAGGATCAAAAAAACCTTGAGTAGGGGGCATAAAAACGATTTCGGGAGTTTCTTTATGGCGGATACGCTGCGCTGCGCACTTTGCTTCTTCCGGCGTGCTGCCTTGGGCGATGATCTTGCCGCGCAAGCGGGCAACCCAGCGGCCAGCGTAAGCACTCTCCTCATCCATTGCCTAACCTGCCTGACTAGGCGGACGGTTTTTTATATTTGCTCAGGTCCACCGAGGCAATAAATGGGAGATGGCGGCAGTGTTCATCAATGTCTATTCCGTAACCAAAGACGTATTTGTCGGGTACATCAAAACCGACGTAATCCACCTGGACGGGTACCTCACGGCGCATTTTCTTGTCCAGCAAAACACAGACGCGCAAACTGGCCGGCTCGCGCGTGCGCAGCATGTTGAGGACATGCGCCAGGGTGCGGCCGCTATCTACAATGTCCTCTACCAGCAGGACATGGCGGCCCTCAATGTTTGTGCGCAAGTCGAGGTTGACGCGCACATTACCGGTGGATGAATAATGCCCAACGCCATATGAGGAAAGCGACATACAGTCGAGTTCAGGGTTGATGGTCAGGTGCCGCATCAGGTCGGCGGTAAAGGTCATCCCGCCTCGCAAGAGACAGACGATGAGCAAATCCTTGTCTTGATAGTCCTTGCTAATCTGTGCGCCCAATTCGGCCACGCGCCGGGCAATGGTAGATTCATCCACCAGAATCTCATCCATGAATTCGTGATAGTCTTGCATTGCTACCTCCTTTTCAGGCAGGATGGTACTTATCCACATCCACAACCGCTATAAATGGCAAGTTGCGATAATACTCATCCAGGTCAAGACCATAGCCAAAAACGAACTTATTGGCGATTTTGAAGCCGCAATAGTCAATGGGAACAGGTGTTTCCCGCCGCTCCTCTTTATCCAACAAGGCGCAGACTTTGAGACTGTGCGGCTGACGGGTTTGCAGGAATTCTAAAACGTAAGCAATGGTATTGCCACTATCCACAATATCCTCAACCAACAGGACATCTTTCCCGCAAATGTCTGTCTGCAGGTCCAGAGAAAGACGGACACTGCCAGTTGTCTGTCTTGCGCCGCTCCCGTATGACGAAACTGCCATAAAATCAACCTGGTGGCGGACGGTGATATGGCGCATGAGGTCCACCATAAAAACCACCCCTCCCCGCAAAATACAAATCAAGACCAGGTTGCCGTCTGCATCCCGATAGTCGCGGCTGATTTCGGCGCCCAATTCGGCAATGCGTTTTTGCAGTGCCCGCTCGTCAATCAAAATTTCGGATAGGAATTTCTGATAGGACTGCATTTGTTCCTTCCAAGGAAAGCCAGGTAACCTAGCGCGGCACTTCGTGATGTTGGCGGCAGCGGGCCTCGTATAATTCCGATGCGCCAACAATTACCACAGGGTCATCATAACGCGCCGGCTTGCCATTGACCAGGCGTTGAGTACGCGAGGCTGCCCCGCCGCAAACCATGCAAATCGCCTGTAATTTATCCACCTTCTCGGCCACGGCCATTAAAGTCGGCATGGGACCGAAAGGCTCGGCGCGAAAATCCATATCCAGCCCTGCAACGATCACGCGCAGACCGCGCCCGGCCAATTCCTGCGCCAGAGCAATAATGCCGCTGTCAAAAAACTGAGCCTCATCAATGCCCACCACCGTTGTATCTGCATCCAGCCGGAGAAGGATATCGTCCGACTTTTCAACCGGCAGGGCCGCAAAGTCAGCTCCAGCATGCGAGGTGACCTTTTCCACGGCGTAACGTATATCAATGGCGGGCTTAAACACCTGCACTTTTTGTTTGGCAATTGCTGCCCGGCGCAAACGGCGAATCAGTTCATCAGTTTTGCCGCTGAACATGGAGCCGGTGATGACTTCAATGGAACCAGTCGTATGCTTCATAAGCCTCCTGGGTGAATAAAAGAAACAGGCAGACGCAAGTGAGCATCTGCCTGTTAAGTTTACCTGAGATTGGCCGGCTGGCAAGCCCTAAGCAATTGTGGTTTCGGGCACTTCATAGCCCAGCGAGCGCAATTTCTTTTTCAAATCAATCAAAGACTTGCGGCCAAAGCCTTCAATGGACAGGACAGCGTTCTCACCTTCAGCCAACTTTTCCAGGAACTGGCCAACCGTTGTGATCCCGCCTTTTGCCAGAGCCTCAGTTGGGCGCGTGCCAAGTTCAAGTTCGGCAATAGAGCGTTCCGGTGACTTGCGCGCCTTCTCACGCGCCCGCTTACTGGCTTCAAACTCCTCGCGCGCCTGCAATTTTTTGTAGAAGCGATCCACCTGTCCCTCAATGTCAACGATACGCTGGGATTCGCCAGAGTAGAAGGGATGACACTTGGAACAAATTTCCACGCGAATTTCTTTTTTGGTCGAACCGGTTGTCCAGGTGTTGCCACACGCGCAAACAACCCTGGCATCAGGGTAATATTTGGGATGAATATCGGGTTTCATGCTTGGTTCCTCTCGCCTTCTATTCCTGAATGGGCAGGACATTCACGCGCTTGCGGCCATGAACGATGTCAAAGACCACCACACCGTCGGCAGTGGCAAAAAGCGTATCGTCAGAGCCCACATCTACATTTAGGCCAGGCTTGATGCGCGTCCCGCGCTGGCGCACCAGAATGTTGCCAGAGAGGACAATCTCACCCGCATATTTCTTCACACCCAAACGCTGGGCGTTGCTATCGCGACCGTTGCGGCTGGAGCCGCCACCTTTTTTGTGTGCCATACGTACCTCACCAAATCATTAATTCAACTTTGTAATCGTCTTTTACTCAGCCGTCTCAGAAGCAGACGGTTCTTTTCTGGCCTTGGCCTGCTTCTTGACCGGGGCCTCAGCCTCAGCCTTGGCTACTGCCACTTCTGCCTGGCCAACCTGCTCAATACGCAGCACGGTGTACTGCTGCCGATGGCCGCCTTTGACACGATAACGCTTCTTCGGGCGATACTTGAAGGTAACTACTTTGGGGCCCTTGATGTGTTCCAAAACAGTGGCCTTGACCCGAATACCAGAAACAACCGGCGCTCCTACCATCACATCGTCGCCGTCCACCATCAAGAGCACGCGCTCGATGTCCAGGGTTTGACCGGTTTCAACCGGCAGGCGGTCCACTTCAACTGTGCCGCCCTCGACGGCGCGATATTGCTTGCCGCCGCTTTCAAAAATTGCATATTTCATTTTTCTCTCCAAGTCTTCACTTCACCGCGCATCCTGCGGGTTCCAATCCATGTGACCAGCGCCGAAGCACGGGGAAGCCGGAATACATGCACTTGCCCCAGCAACCTACCTGCCGGGGCAGAGCGGAAGGGATTATACACGCGGGCCGGTTTATTGTCAAATAAATTTTTCCGGGTTTCTCATTCCACTACTACCGTCAGAGAATACGTTTCCACCGGTGGCACGTCTTTCTCCCAGGAACGCGCGTAAATCAGTTTCAAAGTTGTTTTGCCGCGGCCAACCGTCTGGAAGCGAAAAGTCTCTGTGCCCCCTGCCCCTACCAGCCCCTGTGAGTCAGCAGCCTGTTTGTACTGCGGCTCACCATCTTGTTTGAGCACGTTTTCATCTACTTCAGACACTTGCCAGGAGTAACCAGTGCTTGGATTCGAATCCAACGTTACCATCAGGGTTTCTCCCATTTTGAGCACAATCGTACGGCCCTGGTCGGCCTGCCGGGCTGTCACTTGCTTGCCTCCACAAGCGGAAAGTTGGAAAGCAAAAAAAGCAAGGGCAACAAGAAAAAACACTAAGCGGGTAAATTTTCTGTACATGCGCATCTCCTTTCTGTGCCTTCAGACGCTTTTTCTTTCAGTTTGTTCCCAAGGAATTCTCAGCAACTTTTGCTTAATCACATTGATTCCCATATCTTCTCCTATGGGAGAGCATCAGGTGAGTGAGTCCAAGGCGCCACTTTGGTGCTTATCCAGGACGTTTGCAGTGGAATTGTTATTGCTTATAACACACCTCATGGACAGCGACAAGCAAGCCGTTGACAAAAGGCGGGCTTTCCGCTAATCTTGGATTATGCTCAAATTCCCGCTCACCCCTGCCCAAATCTCGATTGTTGAAGCACCGCTCAATGCGCGGCTCTTCCTTTCGGGTCCGGCGGGTAGCGGCAAAAGCACCGCAGGAGTGGAACGCATACGTTGGCTTTTAAAGCAGGGCATTGCCGGCGAGTCTATTCTTTTGCTCACACCCCAGCGCACTTTACAGGAACCCTACCTTGAATTGCTCTACAGCCCCGAACGAGCCGCTGGCGGTGAAGCCACTCCGGCTACGGTGGGTGGCCTGGCACGTCGGGCAATCGAACTTTTCTGGCCGCTGTTTGCTGAAGCCGCCGGTTTTGCTCATCCGGACCAACCGCCCATCTTCCTAACGCTCGAAACCGCCCAATACTACATGGCTTACCTGGTACGCCCTTTGCTCGAACAGGGATACTTCGAATCGGTCAGCATTAACCGTAACCGGTTATACTCCCAGATTCTTGACAACCTGAACAAGTCAGCCGCAGTCGGCTTCCCACATACTGAAATCGGCACCCGGCTGGATTCTGCCTGGTACGGCGACCCGGCCCAGCGCCGCGTTTATGCCGATGCTCAGGAATGCGCCAGCCGCTTTCGGGCCTACTGCCTGGAAAACAACCTGCTGGATTTCTCCCTACAAATCGAGGTCTTTTGGGAATACCTGTGGCCCGAGGAGATTGTGCGCCAATACTTCAAACGCACTTACCGACATCTTATCTATGACAATATAGAAGAAGACATTCCACGCGCTCACGATTTGATACGCGACTGGCTACCGGAATTCGATTCGGCATTGCTGATTTATGATGAGGGCGGCGGTTATCGCAAATTCCTGGGGGCAGACATGGAAACCGCCTGGGAGTTACGCACAATATGCGATCAGCAGGTCACGTTAAACGATAGCCTCGTTATGTCGGCTGAGATTGCCCGCCTGCGCGAAAACTTATTGCACGGCATTTCGCCGGCAGGAAGGGCCCCTGGCGGTCAGCCAGGTCATGAACTGGCAGTCATCCAAACCCGTTTCTACCCCGAATTATTGGATGCCATGGCCGCCGAAACCCGCCGCCTGCTGGACGAAGGGCTCCCAGCGGAAGAAATTGTCCTGCTCTCGCCATACCTTTCGGATGCCCTGCGTTTCTCCCTCACCAATCGCCTGAGCGCATACGGCATACCCGTGCGAACGCACCGACCATCGCGCTCCTTGCGGGATGAACCGGCCAGTCAGACGTTACTGACGTTGGCCGCCCTGGCACATCCACAGTGGGAAATACACCCAGAACGCTTCGATGTGGCCTACGCCCTGATGCAGGCCATTGAAAACCTCGACCTGGTACGTGCTCAATTGCTAACCGAAATCGTTTATCGTCCACGCGATTTGCGCCTGTCCACATTCGACGAAATTCGGCCGGAAATGCAAGAACGCATTACGTTTCTGTTCGGAGGGCGGTACACGGCTTTTCGAAACTGGATCATGGCCTATCGTGAGTCAGAACCGTTGCCACTCGATTACTTCCTGCGCAAATTGTTCGGAGAAGTCCTCTCCCAGCCCGGTTTCGGCTTTCATTCCAATTTCGATGCTGTACGCGTGGCCGCCAGTCTGGTGGAATCGGTCAAAAAGTTCCGCCAAACATTGGAGCCAACTCACGCCGATTTGGGACGCGAGTATCTGACAATGCTGCAGGAAGGCGTCATCGCTGCTCAGTATCTTGAAGGCTGGCGCAGTGAACAGATAGAAGCCGTGCTGGTCGCTCCGGCGCATACCTTCTTAATGATGAATCATCCGGTCAGCGTTCAGTTTTGGTTGGATGTGGGCGCTTCGGGCTGGACCGAGCGGTTGGCCCAGCCACTGACTCAACCGTATGTGCTTTCCCGCCATTGGCCGCCTGGCCGCCTGTGGAGCGACGCTGACGAGGTGGCCGCCAATACAGAAGCCCTGACACGCCTGACCGGTGGACTGCTCTGCCGCTGCAAAGAACGCCTGTACCTGGGTCTATCTGAACTGGGCGAGTCGGGTTTTGAACAGCGCGGGGCACTCGTACGCGCTTTTCAGAAAGTGCTTTACAATGCATAAGACTCGCCTCTTCCGCTTTGTGGCCATTGTCTTCTTTGGAGTCCTGATTTTTGGCCTGATTGCCATGGCTGCCATCCGCCAATGGCGCACGATCTACCGCTCGCCGCTGGCTACACCCAGCAAGGCAGCCATCACGGAAAATTGCGAGTGGCCTTGTACAGTTTCTGTAACAGCCGAAATGCTTCAACCTTCTGGCCCTACGCCCAGCGAGACATCTGTGCCGACCAACACAGAAACCCCGCTCATTCAGTGCACGCCACCGCCCTGTGATCTCGCCGCGGGCGAGGGATATTTCTGCCCGGATGTTTGTCCGGGAGGCTGTGGGACCATTTGCGCCACCGCCACGCCTGCGGCAATTTGCTCACCGCCGCCCTGTGGCCCTTACGATGCCATCGTCTGCCCCCATGGGGATTGCCCTGGCGGCTGCGGTCTGATTTGCATCACGCCACAAGCCGTGTGCACGCCGCCGCTATGCGCCATTGGGACCAACGAGGCATATTTCTGCCCCGAGGTCTGTCCCGGCGGATGCGGTACCATCTGCGCCACCTATACCCCCACCCCGGAGAATTAATCCCATGAAAGACCTTCACGGACAAATTGCACTGGTCACCGGTGCAGGCAGCCCCAGCGGCATCGGTTTTGCCTCTGCCCGGATTCTGGGCCTGCATGGCGCTGCTCTGGCACTGGTCAGCACCACAGAACGCATTCATCAGCGCGCAGCCGAGTTAGAACAGCAAGGGATACGTTCCAAAGGTTATATCGCCGACCTGACTCAAACGAAAGCCGTTCGAGATATCGTGGAGGATATTCGCTCCACTTTTGGCCGGCTGGATATCTGTGTCAATAACGCCGGTATGACCGTCGTCGGCGAAGAAGAACAATATTACGGCTATGTGGACGAAATGTCGCTTGAGGATTGGCATCTCTCGCTTGAACGCAACCTGACCACATGCTTTCTGGTAACCCAGGCGGTTTTGCCGCTTATGCGCGCACAAAAATATGGCCGTATCATCAACATCGCCTCCACCAGCGGCCCGGTGCAAGCCTTTGTGGGCGATGCTGCTTATCACGCCGCCAAAGCCGGCATGTGGGGCTTCACCCGTGCCTGCGCTCTGGAGACAGCCGCAGACGGCATTACGGTCAACGCCATTGCCCCCGGTTGGATTGCCACCGGCTCGCAGTTAGAAAGCGAGGCCCAGGCAGGCTTGCTGTGTCCGATGAAACGCTCCGGCACGCCGGAGGAAGTGGCGCATGCCGTCTGGTTCCTGGCCGCGCCGCAAGCCTCCTACATCACCGGTCAGTTGATCATTGTGGATGGCGGGAATTCTGTGCCAGAAGACCGAACCTGGAAGCCATGACATTTATACCTCGCCCATCCCAAGAGAAAATCCTGCGCTACCGAGGCGGGCGGCTAGGCATTGCGGCTGTCCCTGGGGCAGGGAAGACACATATTCTCTCTGCCCTGGCAGCACAAATTATCCAAAGCGGCGCGCTTCAGGAAGACCAGGAAGTGTTGATCGTCACCCTGGTCAACTCAGCGGTAGATAACTTTGAAGCACGCATTAAAAAGATGTTTCAAAACCCCCTGCAGGCGCTCTACAAATACCGCGTCCGCACCCTGCACGGCCTGGCGCACGACCTGGTACGCGAAAAACCCGGTCAGGTAGGGCTGGAAGAACGTTTCAGCATCATTGACGAACGTGAGGCCGCCTTCATCCGCCGCGAAGCGGTCCAGGCCTGGTTGTCTTCGAATCCTAACGGGCTGGATGATTACCTTGACCCGGCACTGGATGATTCCAAACGCAATTGGGTGTACCGCCAACACCTTCCCGATTTGTTAGATTCGCTGGCCGTGGCTTTCATCCGCTCGGCCAAAGACCGGCTCCTGACTCCCGAAAGCCTGCGCGACAAACTCGATCAGGCTCCTGCCCCTCTGCCGCTGGCCGAACTCGGCTGGAGCATCTATGCCGACTATCAGCGTGCGCTGGCTTATCGCGGCGCGGTGGACTTTGACGACCTGATACGTTTGGCCTTGACTCTGCTTGAAAACGACCCGGCCTATCTGGAACGGCTGCGGTATCGCTATCCTTACATCCTGGAAGACGAGGCACAGGATTCCAGCCGAACGCAGGAACGCATCCTCTCTTTATTGAGCGGCGAGGATGGGAATTGGGTACGCGTCGGTGACCCCAATCAGGCCATCTTTGAGACCTTTACTACCGCCGACCCTGAATTGCTGCGCGCCTTCATCCGCAAGAATCCCCATCTCGACATGCCCGAATCCGGGCGTTCTCAGCCGTCCATCATTGCCCTGGCCAATTACCTCATTGACTGGGTGATGCAGGCCCACCCCGACCCGCAAGCCCGGACGGCGCTTTCGCCGCCGCATATCCAGCCTGTCCCGCCGGGCTATCAGCCTGTCAATCCGCCGGATGATCCGGCTGCGGTGAGACTGATTCCAAACAATTACACGTCAGAAGAAGAACTGGAGGCTGTGGTTAAGTCGGTAAAAGCCTATCTGGATTCGCTTGCCGAAGTACCAGATAATGAGAAGCCTACCATCGCCGTCCTGGTGCCGCGTAATCAGCGCGGGGTAGAGGTCATTGACGCCCTGAAAAGGCGCGGGGTGGAGCCGCTTGAACTGGTCTCCAGCACATCCGAGACGCGCGCCACCGCCGGATCGCTGAATCACCTGCTGGCTTATCTGGCAGATCCGCAATCGGCGCGTAAACTTGCAAAGGCCTATGAAGTCTGGCGGCGGGATTGGCGCATCGAAAGCCAGAAAATGGAATTGATGCGAAAGGTGGAAAATTTGCTCCGCCACCTGGGCAATGTGGAGGACTACATCGCCCCGCGCCCAGATTGGGACTGGCTAGCCAGCCTGAGGGGGTCCGAAGCGGAGGAGATTTTGCAGGAACTGCAAGCATTCCGCATCACCCTGCGGCGCTGGCTGGCAGCGGTCACGCTTCCAATTGATCAATTAATTCTCACCCTGGCTCAGGATGTCTTTACGCAGCCTTCAGAACTGGCATTAACTCACAAACTGGCAATTGTCCTGCGTCAGGCATCGGAGGAGCATAGCCATTGGCGCCTGCCAGAGTTGACCTCTGAACTGGCCGTCATTGCCCGCAACGAACGGCGCTTCATCGGCTTTTCGACAGACGATTCTGGTTTTGACCCAGAACAACACCGCGGCAAGGTGGTGGTAACCACCATGCACCGCGCCAAGGGCCTGGAATGGGATCGCGTTTACCTGATGTCGGTTAATGATTACGACTTCCCCTCAAATCAACAAGGTGATCGTTTTATTTCAGAAAAATGGTTTGTGCGCGGCGGTTTGAATCTGGAAGCCGAGGTGCTGGCGCAGTTGGATGCGCTGGAATCAAACGATGAATATGCATGGTACAACGAGGGAGCGGCTACAGCCGCAGCCCGGCTGGATTACGCGCGCGAACGTCTGCGCTTGCTCTATGTGGGCATCACCCGCGCCAGGCGGGAGTTAATCATCACCTGGAATACGGGCCGCCAGGGAGAGGCTCAACCCGCCAGAGCCTTGATCGAGTTAATGAAATGGTGGGAAGCGCGCAGACGTTAGCCTTCAGCGCTTTCCAACCTGGCGCGCACACTGCGGACTTTATCTGCCATGTGCTGCACGCGGTCGGTACGTGTGCCCAGTTTGATAACCGTCGCGAGGCGCGGGACACCCATGGCATGTAATTCCTCGTGACAACGCTTCACCGCTGCCATAACAGTATCCCATTCGCCCTCTACATTTGTGCCGTTGGCATGCAGTTCACAGGTCAGGCCAGCCTCGCGAAGAATGCGCTCACAAACGGCTACATATTTTGAAAGCGAGACGCCTACTCCAATCGGAATGATCGTTAAATCCATGATGACATGCATCGCAACCTCTCAGAAGACAAACGACGATTAACCCGTGCCAAATTGCCGGTCGCCGGCATCGCCCAGACCAGGCAGAATGTAACCATGTTCGTTCAGGCTCTCGTCAATGGCCGCCAGATGGATGGGGATATCGGGGTGAGCCTTTTGCATAGCAGCGATTCCCTCCGGTGCACCAATTAGACCTACAAATTTGATTTTTCTCACGCCCCAGCGCTTGAGGATGTCGGCAGTAGCAACCGCTGAACCGCCGGTAGCCAGCATAGGGTCCAAAATGAGACAAACCGAAACCCTTGGTTCAACAGGCAGTTTGTTGTAATACTCAACCGGCTTGAGCGTTTGTTCATCACGGTACAGGCCAATGTGCCAGACTTCTGCCTGAGGCATCAATTCCCAAAGGCCTTCGACCATTCCCAAACCAGCGCGTAGGATTGGCACCAGGCCTATTTTTTCTTTCAGTTCCGCGCCAGTGGTTACGGCCAGCGGCGTTTCAACTTGTTTTGGGATGGTAAGAAGGTCAGCCGTGGCTTCATAAGCCAGTAAAGCAGCGATCTCGCGTACAAGTTCGCGAAATTTTTTGGGTTCGGTGTTTCTGTCGCGCAGACGGGTCAATTTATGGGCTACCAGGGGGTGAGACGAGGCAAAGACGTTGGACATGTAGACCTCCGTGAAGAAAATTAATGGTTTTCGGTCATCATTCCCTTGATGATATTCCCCAGCGTTTCCAGGGCTTTTTCAATCAGGTAATTAAATTCAGCCGCATTCAAGCGAATGAAATGATTAAACTGACCGGAGGCCGAAAAAACATGCCCCGGCGTCAATGTGATCCCTACGGAGAGCGCCACCTTATACAGCCGGAGAGCATCCACGCCTTCGGGCAATTGCACCCATAAGACAAAGCCGCCTGCCGGGCGCGAAAGGCGCGTGCCGGCCGGGAAATAACGCATCACCGCACTGGACATCAATTCAATATTGCGCGCATACTCCCGGCGGATGCGCCGCACGTGCTGGTCATAGCCGCCGCCAGCGAGAAACTCAGCAATCACATGCTGGGCCAGGGTGGGAGAGGCAGCGCTCACTGTGGATTTCAGCCAGGCAACCTGCTGATGAAATTGACCTGCTGAAACCCAACCCACGCGCAAGCCCGGGCTAATATCCTTTGAGAAAGAGGAAACCAGCAGCACCAATTCTTTCTTATCAAATGCCTTACATACTATTGGGCGCTTGCTGCCAAAGTAAATCTCGCCAAAGACATCGTTTTCAATGAGCGGAATTTCGTGCCGGTTGAGCAAATCCACCAGTGCTTTTTTCTTCTCATCCGGCATTTGGCTGCCAAGTGGATTGCTGAAATTGGATGAGACCAACACTGCCCGCACCTGATTATGCTGCAAAGCAAAAGTCAGCGCATCCAAACTCATGCCTTCATGCGGATGACAGGGAATTTCCAACGCCCGCAAACCCTGCACTTCCAACGTTTGCAGCGTACCAAAATAGATCGGCGACTCAACCGCCACAATATCTCCCGGCCGGCAGACAGCCCGCAGACACAAATCAATGGCTTCAATTCCCCCAGAAGTAATCAAAATGTCATTAGGAGACAGATTGCACCCTGCCCCTACCAGCCGGCGGGCAATTTGAACACGCAATTTATCCAAGCCAGGTGGAAATTGGTAACGGTGTACATCAACCTCATGCTGACGAGCAAATTGAATCAGCAGGCGGTTGATCTTCTCAAGCGGCAGATATTCGGGGTTGGGCAAGGCGGCACCGAGTTGAATGAGATTTTGATTCTGCGAATCGCGCAGCAACATCATGACCAACTCATGCAAACTTACCTCTGTCGGGTCCGGATGTGGAAATGACGTTTGGGGTTCGGGCAGAATTTCCTCAACCCGTTGTCGGACGTAGAAACCCGATTGCGGCCGCGCCTCAATCCAGCCCTGCGCCTCAAGCAAGACATACGCCTGCACCACCGTACCTACGCTCACCCCATGCTGACGGCTCATCTCTCGGACGGAGGGAATGCGTTCTCCAGGACGGTATATTCCCTGCCGAATCAGGTCTGCCAGCCGCTCGGCCAGGTTCTCATACTTCAGTTCAGACTGTCTCATAATTACAGTTTCCACAAAATCAGCCAGTACAGTTCATTATAGCATCAACTGTACCAGTTACTGCTGGCAAAATGTGATTCTGTACTTTCCTTATCTAAACCTTATAATAAAAACGGATCAGAAAGGAGATTGCCATGTTAGTTCATGAATATATGACGCCCAATCCGGTAACCATCTCGCCAGAGACTTCTGTGCCAGATGCATTGCGCCTCATGCGCGAGAAATCGTTCCGCCGCCTGCCGGTTGTTGATGAAAAAGGCACGCTGGTTGGTATCGTCACCGAAAAAGACTTACTTGCCGCCTTACCCTCCCCTGCAACCACCCTGGCAATTTGGGAAATACCCGAAATTCTATCAAAGTTGAAAGTCGGCAGCGTAATGACCGCCCATGTTGTCACGATCTCAGAAGATGTACCGGTCGAAGATGCAGCCCGCATCATGGCCGACCGACAAATCGGCGCCCTGCCCGTTATGAAGCACAATATGCTGGTTGGTATCATCACCGAGTCCGACATTTTTAAAGTCTTGCTGGAAATGACGGGTGGACGCCGTCCAGGAGCCCGAGTCACTGTTGCTGTTCCTGGCATAAAGGGAGTATTCGCCAAGGTATTGGGGGCTGTCACAAAAGCAGGCGGCGACATTGTTGGCGTAGGCGTTGCCGAAATAAAGGGCAGCGGCGGCGCCAAATGGCAAGTTACCATCAAAGCCCAAGATGTACCGCTTGATCAATTAGAAGAGGCTCTCCAGCCGGTAGTGGACGAAATCCTGGATGCGCGGGTGATGTAGTTCCCACTCAGGCAGGAAGTCCCGCCAGCGTGCTGGTTACGATTAAATTTCGTCTGCGACCAGGGCAAAACCAGCACGCTGGCAAATCATTGTCTATCTCGAGGAGAAGTGTATGGCCGACCAAACGTATGATGTGATCATGGTTGGTGGCGGGGTGATGGGGTGTGCTACCGCCTATTATTTGCTCAAATTCGAACCCAAATTGAAGATCGCCTTGATAGAGAGGGATCCCACGTATGCAAAAGCCTCCACGCCGCTCTCTGATGGCAACATCCGCGTCCAGTTCAATGTCAAAGAAAATATCTTGATGTCAATGTATGGACTGGAGGTGCTAAAAACTTTTGCCACAGATATGGCCGTCAACGATGAAAAGCCGGATGTAGGCTTCCGTCAGCAGGGGAATTTGTTTATCGCCAACGAGGCCAGCCAGGAGGAGGCGCGAGGCGGTCTGGCTTTGCAGCAGAGTCTGGGCTGCCAGGTTGAATGGCTGACGCCAGAACAGGTGCAACAAGTCTATCCTTTCTACAATCTGGAAGGCTGCGCTGGCGGCACATTGGGCCACCAAGACGGTTCCATGTCACCGCTTGATTTCCTGCTGGCATACAAACGTAAGGCCGTCTCAATGGGGGCGGCGTTTATCCAGGCAGAAGTGGGTGAGGTATTGCGTGAGGGCAAGCGCGTGACAGGCGTCCGGTTGACAAATGGCACGCTGTTAACCGCCGGTTCGGTCGTCAATTCGGCCGGCCCCTGGGCGCCAAAGGTTGCCATGACGGCGGGAGTGAATCTGCCCATCCTGCCCACCAAGCGCCAGGTCTTCGTGCTGGAGACGGAGGTTCGCTCTGAGAAAATTCTTCCCGCCATTTTCTTCCCAACCGGCTTGTACCTTTTCCACGAGGGTGCCGGGCATTTCACTTGTGGAAAGTCGCTGGCAACGGACCCGGTCGGCTACGACGATTTTGAGTGGGATCGCCGTGTGTTTGAAGAATATCTCTGGGAAGAACTGGTCAGTTACCTGCCCGACTTTGACCGCCTCAAAGTGACTCAGGGCTGGGCCGGCCTATACGAGATGAACACCTTCGACGGCAATGCCATTCTTGGGGAGTGGCCAGAACTAAAAGGCTTCTATTTAGAGAACGGTTTCTCGGGGCACGGTTTTCAGCAAGCCCCCGCCGTGGGACGTTACACTGCCGAATTGATTCTGGGCCGGCCGCTCAGCCTGGATCTCTCGGCATTCAATGCCAGCCGCATTCTGGAAAACAAACCATTACCAGAAAGCAAACGCCGGATTATCTAATATTTTCACGCCGCTCAAGCCGGGAATATGTTCGGCGGCTTAACGCGCGGGCTGGACGGCTTGCAACCCGCGCCGGAAAAAGGCAAAACCCATGTGGCAAAATCTTTCTGTTTGGCTGCACAAAATCTCCACCGGTGTGGTGACGCTGGCTGCGCTGGTGGTTTTCATCGTTTTCACCGCTCTGGCCCTGCCTGCTCAGGCAGCAGAAATGGCACGCACAACACATGGAGCAGATTCTCCGGATACGTCGCTTTTCTATTCCCCCAGCGGTCTGTATCAGATGGCCGAAGCCTACGGTCAAGAAGGCCGCGCCGCCTACATCCGCATCCGCTTTACATTTGACCTGCTCTGGCCGGTGCTGTACACCCTCTTCCTGACGACATCCGTCAGTTGGCTGCTGCGCCGGCGATTCTCGATTTCCAGCCGCCTGGGACGGTTGAATCTGGTGCCGGTTTTGGGGATGCTGTTCGATTACCTGGAAAACATCTGCGCCGCGCTGGTGATGGGACGTTACCCGGCACGCACGCCGGTCATAGATACCCTTGCGCCGATCTTTACTTTCTTAAAATGGGTTTTCGTTGGGGGAAGTTTTATCTTGCTGTTGACGGTGTTGATTCTGGCTCTCTGGCCCAGGAAAAGATGGGAGTGAAGTTAAGGCCTTTAGCGGCTCAATTCCACTACAAACGTTTCCAGGGACACTTCCAGCGGCATCTCACCGCTTTTGGCAGCATAATCTATTGTCAGCAAACGGCGATAAATCCTTTCCAGTCCGTCCAATGGGAAATGCCTGGCTTGCTTTGTGATTTTCTCAGCAACATAATCATGCAAATGCAGGGCTTTCTTAATATCGGCTTGTGTGCCGCCGCCTTCCAGGATCTCGCGCGCTTGGAGTAAGAGGCGGAACTGGCGGATAATCATCCCAAACACTGCAAATGAATCTCCATCTTCCAGCAAGCGATGCAAGAGACGCTGGGCCATACGCCCATCGCGCTCGCCAAGTGCATCTACCATCTTAAATATATCTGCCGTTGCTGTCAAAACGCTGACCTGTTCCACATCTTCCAATTCAATCGCACGAGCGTAATTTACGTAGGTCAGCAACTTGGTGATTTCCTGAGCCGCCTGCTGTGTATTCTCTCCGACCATCTCGGCCAGACATTTGGCAGCCTCAGGGTGGATTTTCCCGCCCTGGGCGCGCGTCTCTTTTTCCACCCAAGAAGGCATCTCTTGCAGGCGAGGCTGCATACACTGAATCAAGGAAACCTGTGAACCTGCTCCTGCCGCCCATTTGACCAGCCAGTTGTTCTCAACATCTCTACGATCTTCGATAAACTCGTACATCACCAGACGCGTTGTTGGAGGGACTTTCAGCAAAAACTCAATGAATTTTTGCCGGGCCCCTGCATTTTTTTGCGGGGCGTCCGCATTTTTTTGCTGGGTTTCCACATTTTTGTAGCGCGCCGAGGGATTGGCCAGCAAAACCAGGCGCTGGGATGCCAGGAAGGGCATGGCATGGACGGCATTGGTCAGTTCGTCGTCATTCAAAGTGCGCCCGTCCAGGCGGGTAATATTCATCTCAGCCGTCGTCGGGTCAGGGAAAGCCGCCAGGAAGGCCCGAACTTTACGGTTGATTTCCAAATGGTCATTACCGTAAATGAAAATCAAATTGGCGCTTTCGGTCAAGTCAACCTCGTGTAACCACCCGATGCACGCCCGGCCAAATGGGATAAATATCCACAATTGTCAAGTCTGCTGGGTTGGCTTCTGTTGTCACACGAGCCTGGAGTATGGGGCCAAGTGGTTGTGAGATGATAAACCCCAGGGTAGCCAGCATGACAACAAAGGGCAGGCGGGCCAGGCGCTCTCGTCCGCTGCGAGCATTGCCCATTCCCAGCCAGGCCAGCAAACCGGCAAACAGGCCAGAGACGGCATAATTTGTCCCACAGCCAGGGTGAACGGCCAGATGCCGCTCACCTGATTGTAAGCGCGTCAACGCCTGAACAACCGCCTCGCGAATGGCCGTTACAGGCACATCACCCAGGATAAAGAATCCGGTCGGGTTAGAGTGGCCGCCCAGCCGCAGGCGCGGGAAGCGCTGACCCAAGATGTGCAGGGTCGCATGTTCAAGGGCATGATTGCGGCGGGTTTCAAGAATCAGAGGAAGGTCAAGGAGTGTCATGAAATAATTATACCCTCGAAGCCAGGTCTCAACTTCCAGCCAGAGAAGCCTTTTCAATCAGGGATGGCTCTACAACATGCCGCTTGAAGGCGGCAAGGTCAATGCGTCTCAGCATTAGGATGGCCAGGAACAATAAGCACGCTTCGGCGACAAATACCCCCAGATAACCGGTCAAATTCTGACCTGTTACCTGAGTCAGGACATCACGTAGACCACCGCCAAAGATAGAGCCAACCAACCGCGACATTGAATTGGAAAAACCCCACGCGCCAATGTATAGACCTACATTGCTGGGGGTTGTCAGCGTAAACATCAGCGACAGGTTAGCAACGGTTGAAAGGCCAGTCCCAAAGCCAAGCAGGATAATCCCAACATAGAAAATATTCAGCGAGCGGGTAAAGCCGCTGGTAATGATAACGAGAAAGCCGACCAGTGCGCCAACATTGCCAATCTGCGCCAGGATGCGCCTTGAAATGTGCCCTTCCAGAATGCCGGCCGCGAGGATCGCCATCAATACGAACGTCCCCCACAGGGATGTAATGCGGGTGGTTTGCATGACGGTCAGACCAAATGCCTCGGCCGCAAAAGGTTCTAAGAGCACGTCCTGGCCCAAAATAGCCGCTAAAAGCAGAAGCAAGTACCAAAAGAACACACGGACCACAGGGTTACTCGTAAGCACCAAAACCATTTGTTTGATGGTGTAGGTTTCGGCAGGATGACCAGAGTCGGTTTGAAAGCGCGGTTCCAGCCAAAGCAGACCAAGCAGGCCCAAGGTCAGCGCCGAACCGCCCACAATCCAGAAAGCACGCGTCAGCGCTTGAGGTGTGTAAGGATCTACCAGGCGGCTAATGCCAATTGCTGTCATGATGATGCTAACAATCATCATAAAAAACATGGTGGCAATTGTCTTGCCGCGTCCTTTTTCTCCAGAGATTTCTGAAGCCAGAGAAAAATATGAGACACTCGACAGATTGTACCCCATGCCCCACATGCCGAAAGCCAGCAGTCCAACAAGTAAGCCCGGCAGAAAATCTGTGGACATCAGATAAGCAGCATAAGGGGAAGAGATGACACCCAACACACAGAGCAAGAGTCCAGCCAGAATATATGGGGTGCGGCGTAAGCCCAAAAATGGGTGCCGATCCGAATAGGCACCAATCACTACTTGAATGGGTGAAAGCAGGTAAGGCAAGGAGGCAAGAATAGCAACCAGTGTAGCCGAGAGTGCCAGTTCCTTTATCATGACGCGGTTGAGGGTGCTATTGATAGGCACCAGAGTCATTGCAACTGCAACATGAATCAGGCCAATTTGAAAGCGTTTGATGAACATGCTTGTCTCCACAATCAAAACAACTCCAATCTATTGTGAATTCGGGATAGAGCGTTGAAACGTCCCAAAGGTTTTGCAGAATGTGATTTTGGCAGCAAAACCAAGTCTTCGGGACGCAAACTGACGTTAATTATATACCTGGGTTTCTACCAAACTCCAGCCGCGACAAAAGGTCAGCAATGATGCTTAAAACCATTGCTGCACCTTCTGTTCGCCTGTGGTCTTTAAACCTTAGGGGCTAATCTGCCAGAGCCGCGGGTCGGTAATATCGCAACGCGTGCCGTAATCTTTATTCGTACCAGAGATAAGGCCATAACCAAAATAGCCCTTGAGCGGCTTGTCTTTAGAGAGCGAGTATTCACCGATGAAGACATCATCTACATAAACATAGGCTTTGTAGTCATGAACCGCCAGGCTAAATTTGGCTTCGGCCGGGTTGCCAAAGTTAAGCCGCCCGCTGCCGCGGGTCTTGCCCAGTTCGTAATAGTACTTGAGGTCATAGTACGCGAAAAAGATACGCGCCTTGTCCAGGAAAATGCCATAGCCGCGGCCATCATCCTGCGTTGCAAAAGCGATTCCACAACCAGACGTCTCCGAGGTGGGACCAGCGGTGGACCACTTGGCATGGGCCGTAAAGACAAAACTCTCCGGCTCATAATCAAAATACCATTCGCGTGTGGACCACTGGCGCTGCGCCCATTCTTTATGATATTCCGGCAACTCAATGTACTTCCCTTGGGTTGTCGGGATATGCCCTGCTTCTTTGAATCGCTCCACCTGAGTCAGGATGTCATCATAACGTTGGGTGGCAGCCACATCGGGGGTAGAAGTGGGCCTTGGGGTCGCAGTTGGCTTGGGGGTATTGGTCGGCAATGGCGTCTTGGTAGGGGAAGGAATGGGGGTTGGCGTCGCAACCAGTCCGCCTACCGCGCTGCAAGCCAATGCAAAGAGCAGCAAAAAGCCAAAGAAAAGAAACTTACGCCGGTTCATTTCAACCTCCTTTTGAAACACGCCGCGTTGGGATCCTGCGGCAAAACAGCCGGGACGGTGTTCCCGCAACAACCCTACTTACCAGTCGCCGGTTTTAATCAGGTGGTTCGCCTTTCGCCATCCTCCTTGCCGCCTGTAAAATCTCATGCGCCGAGCGAAGCGTGCCTTCTCCCACTTCGCCCAACATTTGCGAAAGTTCCAGCAACTGAGCATCCCCTTGAAGCAATTCCACCCGCGTCAACGTGCGCCCATCAACAATCGCTTTTTGTACCTGCCAGTGTTGGTCACCAAAAGCCGCCAGTTGCGGCAGGTGAGTGACACAAAAGACCTGGTGACTGCGTGCCAGATTCCAAAGTTTATGGCCAACAGTCAAGCCGACACGGCCGCCAATGCCCTGGTCAATTTCATCAAATATCAAGGTGGGAATCTCATCTGCATGTGCCAGCACGTTTTTGAGAGCAAGCATCAGGCGCGAGGTCTCGCCGCCAGAAGCAATCCGCGCCAGGGGTTTTACCCCCTCGCCGGGGTTGGGTGCCACCAAAAACTCAACACGATCAAAGCCGGTTGCATCAAAACCCAATTTCTGTCCATCGGGCATGGGCACGCCAGTCTCATCAGCGCGGGTTTGGAAATCTACGGCAAAGTGTGCAGCAGCCATCTTCAGGTCATCCAATTCGCGCTCAATAGCGGCGCTTAAGGCTGCGGCAGCCAATTTACGTTTCTCCGAAAGTATCTGGCCCTGTGCGGCCAGTTTATCGAGAAGAGCCCCCTGTTCAGCCTCCAGGGCAGCCAGGCGTTCGGTTGCATTTGTGATATTCTCCAGTTGACGCCGCGCCTCAACCCCAAAAGCCTGGACGGCCTCAATGCTCCCGCCGTATTTACGTTTCAGGCGTTGAATTAAATCCAGGCGTTCCTCAACTTCTTCCAGGCGTTTTGGATTGAACTCGATGGCTTCGAGGTAATCGCGGATGGAACGCGTTAAATCGGCCAGATTTTCTGTCAGGTTGATAGCCTGTTCGGCAAAGGCAGCCTGACTCAGATCAATCCGGCTCAGACTCCCGAGGGCCTGCGCGGCCTTTCCCAGCAGATCACTGGCTGAGGGAGAATCCGGCGTTCCCTCATCCAGCACCGAAAGCGCCTGCTGGGCCAATCGAGCCAGCGACTCGGCATTTGCCAGACGGTCGCGCTCCTGCTTGAGTTCATCATCCTCGCCAGGTTTAAGGCGTGCAGTTTCAATTTCTTCAGCCTGAAAGGTCAGCATTTCAATCCGGCGCTCGGCATCGGCTTGTACCTGCCGTAAGTTGTCCAACTCCTGCCGCACGGCCTGCAACTGCTGATACGTTTCACGATAGGCGGTAAGTTCGGCATCTACATTGGCATAACGGTCCAACAAGCCAAGGTGAGCGCGCACATCCAGCAGAGAAAGGTGTTCCGACTGGCCATGAATATCCACCAGAAAACGGCCCAGTTCTTTGAGCATACTGACATTTACCGTCCGGCCATTGACTCGGGCAATGTTGCGCCCTTCGCGCCGGACTTCCCGTGCCAGGGTGACATAATCGGGGTCATCCAACAAGTCTTCGCGTTGCAGGATTTCATGGACAAAGGTGCGGATATTGCCCTGTAGTTTGAACACACCTTCCACCACCGCCCGCTCAGAACCGCTGCGCAAAACGGTTGCGTCAGCCCGCCCGCCGACCAGCATTTCAACTGCATCAAGGATGATGGATTTTCCGGCCCCGGTTTCACCTGTCAGAATCACAAGACCAGGTCCAAGGTCCAGTTCGAGCCGGTCAATGATGGCAAAGTTTTCAATACGCAAGTTCGTCAACATATCATTTGACAATCCGTATCCCGGAGAATTGAGCGTAAGCCGCCGGCGTGGCCATAATCAGGTAAACGAGTTGCCAGAAGAGGGGGCCAAACATGTAAAAAATATCCAGGATGTTCTCCAAGCCTCCAAAAAGGGCTATCAACATCGCCCCCAAACCAAACACAAATAATAAGGGCAGCGTGCCCAAAATCATCGCCGCGACCAGTGTCCAGTTCAGAAGACGAGCATGCCGGCCACGGATGATGCTACGCAAGGCATTGCCGATAAAGACCCCGCCTGCAGGTGCCAAAAAAATCATGAAAAAACCCCATATAAACGATGTGATCAGTAAGGTAGCCAGCCCGCCTAGAAAAGAGAGGAAGCCCCCCAGAAAGAAAACGATCAGGTAATCTTTGATACCGGCACTATTGAAGACCTTTTGCTGTTCCCGGACACACGCCTTGCAGCGATAACCGGTGGGAGTATGCACAGCACAAGCCGTACAAATGTATTGTTCACAGCGGTTACAGCGCAGGGCTGTTTCGCGTTTGGGATGGTTGATGCAGTAGTGAATATCACTCATCGAAATGCCTCGTTGGATGGATTTTGATTCATGTGGGCTGTCAGGTTGCGGTAAAAATAGCCTGGGTCGCCAAAGCGGATGAATTTGGTGGGGAATTCTCCAGGGCAGACTTCAATGCGGTCTTCTTCGGCCAAGACAACCGGGAACTGGCCATCCACACTCAAGACAGCCTCCCCTTCCTTGACCACCATGCTGGCCGAAGAACTATCCGAAAGGACAACCGCCCGGTCTACAGAAAGATGCGGTGCAATGGGGACAAGGACAATGTTGCGGGCTTCTGGCGGTAAGATGGGACCGCCTGCCGCCAACGCATAAGCCGTCGAGCCGGTGGCCGTGGCCGCAATCAGGCCATCAGCAACATAGGTGGTAACCAGGTGACCATCCAGGATTGCGGCTATGCGCACAGGACGCAGGTGCTGCCCGCGTGCCACCACAGCATCGTTGAGGGCATGCCAGATGCCATGCGATTCGCCAGAACGAATATGCTCAACCCGCAGCATCATGCGTTCTTCAATCCAGCCTTTACCCTGCATGAGTTCGCTCAAAGCATTGCGCCACTCATCCCGCTGCACTTGGATGAGAAAACCAAAACGCCCCAGGTTGATCCCCAAAATCGGCAAGCCATAAGGAGCGCAGAGGTGGCCGGCTCGCAGCATGGTACCATCCCCCCCAACAGCAATCAGCAAATCAAATTCCCCCGCACGCACACGCTTACGCAGAGTCTCATCTTGAAGAGAACCAAGCGGGACCGGTAACCCTTGGGCTTCCAAATAGTCAGCAATGGCTTTGGCCTCAAGCATGGCTTCTACCATCTTAGGGTGTGTTGTGATTACCGGACGCCGGGGGATAAATGCCTCTGCTACCATGTTCTAATTATACGGGGAATTTTGTGCCAGAGATGGATTCTCCTAGGTCAATTTTTCATCACACTCCTGACGATAGCCACATCTGGCACAGCGGCGGGGTTCTTCATGTGAGCGCGGCACGTCTCTGTGCGTCTCGTCTCGGCGCAAGTCAGCCAGGGTGTCCAATAAAGCGTCTTCCAGTTCAGGCGTGTAATCCACAGCAAAATCCCGGTCGTCATAGTGGAGAATGGCATACGGCGGCCGGGTATTCATCGTCCGCTCAACCAACAGGCAATAAGCCGCTACCTGAAAAATATGCGAATCATAGGGCGCGGCGGGAGCGCGTCCACTCTTGACTTCTACCGGGATGATACGGCTTCCCTGTTGCACAAGGTAATCCGGCTTACCGGTTAAGCCCAATTCTGGCTCATAGAGCGGTTTTTCCAGCGCTCCCCAGGCACGCGTGTCGGTATAGATGATACGCCCGCCGGGCAATCCTGCCTTCATCCGCTGGCGCGCCGACTGCCAGAAGAAAACGAGAGCCAGAAAAGCAAAAACAAAAGCAAGATAGAGCATAAGACAGGGCCTGATAAAAGGCTACAACAAGCGCAGGGTAAAATAGGCTGTCAATAAAACCATCGCCGCCAACAAAAAGAGCAAAGCCAAGGTGCGCCATAGACCGGCCAGTAATACATGCCGTCCATGCTGGCGATGAAGTTCTGTCCCAGCGGCAAGATCAACTTGATTCGCAGGTCCCAGCCCTTGCTGCTGGTACCACCAGGCACGGCGGCAATACAGGTAGGTACCGATTTCAGAAGCGCGTACCGGTCTCATAGCACATTTATTCTAACACAAGTTCAGGTGCTGGTATCCCATTGAAATCAATCAAAACGCATTATCTACTGCAAAAAGGTCGTTTTACCGCTGAGACGCAGAGTACACAGAGACAGTACCGATGTACAACTTTACCACTAAGCATCTCCGCGGTGAGTTTTTACCAATGAGGTCATTAATCTCTTTGTGCTAAAATAACCTAAGCGGTTGTTATTACCGAATTTCATAGCGGAGTCGCAAGCCACTTAGAGAACTCCCATAAAACTCAGCGTTCTTGAAGTCTCAGGATGAAAACGATTTGGCTAAGCCGATTAAGTCTCAATGAAGAACTTGAGTTAAAATAAGTTATCAAGCCTCCTGCCCACTCTGTTGCAGCAATCTCTCAAAAACCAGAGTTCTTTTGCTCAAATTACCCCCAATGGTCTGGAGAAAAAAATGTCCGGATTTGTAGAAGTGGAAATTGATAGTGTGCGCGCCAGCCTGATGTCCCCTCAACGCGTGGTTGTTTTGCGCCAGGTAGGCAGCAATCGGTACCTAACCATCTGGGTCGGGCCATATGAAGCCGAGGCCATCACGGTTGCCCTGCAAGAAATCGAAATGATTCGCCCACTTACCCATGATTTGCTCAAGAGCGTATTTGCCGCATTCAATGCTATTCTTCGGCAGGTGGAAATCGTCTCCCTGCGAGAAGACATCTATTATGGCAACATCATAGCAGAAGTGAATGGGCGGACAATTGCCATTGATTCGCGTCCATCTGACGCTATCGCCCTCGCCGTACGCGCCCATATCCCCATCCTGGTCAGCAAAGAGGTCATGGATACCGCCGGTTTCGTGCCGGATCAGAACCTGCAGGCTGGCGAGTCGTCTCCAGGCTCTGCAGCCTCTAAACCAACATCTCCCCTCCCGCCAGAAGCGGCCGAAGACCGTCTCTCCATTTTTGAAGACTTTCTTGAAAAACTGGAGAAAGAAAAGAACGACGACCAGGAAGACGACTCTGCGCCCGACGAACCAAAGCAAACATGAGCGACATACCGCCTCCCGACATGCCCTATGCTGACACCCCGCCTGGGCTCTCGGCTGCACCTGGCATTCCCCACAGCCGCGAGGCAGAAGAGGCTGTCATTGGCGCGGTCTTGATTAACCCTGAAGTCTATTATGACGTGGCCCAATTTCTGCAGGCTGAAGATTTCTACATCCACCGCCTGCGCTGGATTTGGGAGGCTTTTACCCGCCTGCACGAACAACGCATCCCCATTGACTTGTTGACCGTCACCGAAGAACTCGACCGTATGGGACAATTGGGGGAAATCGGCGGCCCGGCTTATCTAACCGCCCTGGTCAATCAAGTGCCATCTTCGTTGCACGCAGAGGCTTACGGACGAGTTGTTGAGGCGCACTCTTTGCGGCGTAAGATGATAAATGCCGCCAACCAGGTTGCCTCGCTCGCCTATACAGAAGAGAACCTCATTGATACCGTTTTGAGCGAGGCCGAAAAGGCCATCTTCAACGTCTCTGAGCGGCGGCTCAAACGGGATGTCCAACCGGTGCGCCAGGTAATGTCTGAAGTCTATGACCGCATTGACGAACTGGCCCGCCGCGATGAGGAAATTTTCGGCGTCCCCACCGGTTTCATTGACCTTGACCGTCTCCTCTCCGGCTTGCAGGCTTCTGATCTCATCATTATTGCAGGCCGTCCAGGTCAGGGCAAGACGGGCTTTCTGCTCTCTGTCGCGCGTAATGCAGCCCTGATTCACAAAAAACATGTGGCCATCTTTTCGCTGGAAATGTCCAACGAACAGGTAGCCCAGCGCCTGATTGCCCAGGAGACCGGCATTGACAGCCAGCGCCTGCGCAACGGTAAATTAACCGATGAAGACTGGCCGCTCTTCACCCATGCCATTGAAGTCTTCTCAGATACCCAGATTTTTCTGGACGACACGCCTGCCATCACGCCATTACAATTACGCACAAAATGCCGGCGTTTACACCTGGAATATGGTCTTGACCTGATCATCCTCGATTACCTGCAACTCATGGGCGGCGATACGCGTACCGAAAATCGCGTTCAAGAGGTTTCATACATTTCGCGCAACTTGAAAGTACTGGCGCGCGAACTCAACGTCCCGGTTCTGGCTGCGGCGCAGTTGTCGCGTGCAGTAGAGCAGAGAACCGACAAGCGGCCCGTGCTTTCCGATTTGAGAGAATCGGGGAGTCTCGAGCAGGATGCCGACGTGGTCATGTTCATCTACCGCCCCGACCAGTATGAAAAAGACACGGTCAAGCAGAACGTTGCCGAAATTATGGTCGCCAAACATCGCAACGGCCCGGTCGGTTCGGTAGAATTGATTTTCCGCCCCAGTCTGGCCAAATTTGAAAACGCCGCCACCCGGCGAGTTGACTTAACAGAGATTTAGGTCATCATGAAAAAATTCCCCGGCTTCAGCGAAAAGGAAACCTTCACTCAATTGCCGGATAGTCTTTTCCGAAATCTGGCAGATTTTGATGATCTGAATGAAATAAAGATCCTCCTGTATGCCTTATGGCGCGTCGCCCATATGGAGGGGCCGTTTCATGCCCTCAGCCCAGAAGACTTTGAGCCCTTGGGCATGAGCGAAGACGAACTACGTTCCGGGTTAGACAAAACCGTCTCTCGCGGGACCCTGATTCGGGTCCGGCGAGACCCGAACGTTTTCTACTTCCTGAACAGCCCGCGCGGCCGGGCGGCGTCGGAGGCCATCCGCAACGGAATCTGGCATCCACACGATAAACCTGCCTGCGGGCCACCGCGCGAGCGGCCAAACATCTTCCGCTTGTATGAAGAAAACATCGGCCCGCTCACGCCCTTGCTGGCCGACACCCTCAAAGAAGCCGAGCAAATTTACCCGGCAGAGTGGATTGCCGAAGCGATTCAGATTGCCGTAGAGCGTAATAAGCGCAACTGGAAATACATTGAGGCCATACTGAAACGCTGGAAGGAAGAAGGTCATGCCCAAAAGCAAGATAAACGAGACGCTCAAGAAAGCCGTCGCTATTCCGAAGGCGAGTTCTCCGAGTACCTCAAACGCGATTAGCCCCGCCCTGGGTGACCCGAACTGTCCGCATTGCGGCGGCGCGGGTTATGTGCGCTATGACGTGCCGCTGGGCGACCCGCGCTTCGGGCGGCTGGAACCGTGCATCTGCCGCGCGGCAGAAATTGCTGAGGCGGCCCGCTCGCGCCTGTTCGAGATGAGCCGTCTCGACCGCTTGAGCCACCTGACGTTTGAGAATTTTGAAGCAAAGGGCAACAAAAAAGCCAGGTTCATGACGCCCCAGGACGTTCACAGTCTGCAAACGGCAAAAGAGATGGCCGAGAATTTTGCCCGCCACCCGCAAGGCTGGCTGCTGCTGGAGGGCGGTTACGGCTGCGGCAAAACACATCTCGCCGCGGCAATTGCCAATCATGCTGTGGCAAACGGCATCCCCACCCTGTTCATCACCGTCCCAGATTTACTGGACACCTTGCGCTTTGCCTTCAACGATCCTGAGACAACCTTCGAGGCGCGCTTTGAGGAAGTCCGCAATGCCGACTTGCTCGTCCTGGATGATTTCGGTACGCAGAACGCCACCGCCTGGGCGCAGGAAAAATTATTCCAGATCATCAACTACCGCTACATCAACAAACTGCCGACGGTCATCACCACCAATCTGATGTTGGATGAAATCGAGAGCCGCATCCGTTCGCGTTTGCAGGATGAGGAGTTCGTCCGTCGCGTGTCCATTACCGCGCCTGATTACCGCCGCCCAACCGAGACGAGCAATCCCGGCATCTCCATGCTTTCTCTGCCCGAAATCAAGGCGATGACTTTCAGAAACTTCGAGACGCGCGAAGATGAATTGGGCCAGGAAGCCGTTACCACCGTCACCGTAGAGAAACAGGATCGCTTTGGCAACAAGGTCAAAGAGAAAGATGTCACGCGGGTGACGGTCACGGAAGATGACCTGAAATCGCTGCGCAAAGCAGTCAATGCGGCCATTGCCTTTGCCGAAGAACCGCAAGGCTGGCTGGTGCTGCTCGGTGGCTCGTTCTGCGGCAAGACCCACCTGGCCGCAGCCATCGGCAACTACCGCCTCGACCTGGGCGGGCAGGCCATCCTGGTCGAAGTGGCCGACCTGCTCGATTACCTGCGCCAGACTTTCAGCCCCAAGTCCGATGTCTCTTTCGACCGCCGCTTCAACGAGATCAAGACGACTCCCCTGCTGATTTTGGACGACTTGAAGGAAAGCGGCACGAGTTCCGTCTGGGCGGAGGACAAACTTTACCAGGTTCTCAATCACCGCTACTACGCCCACCTGCCGACGGTTATCACGTCCACGCTCAAGCCCGACGCGTTCGCGGTCAATTACCCTGGGCTGTGGAACAAGATCCTCGACGCGACGAAGAGCCAAGTGTATGTGATTGATATGCCGCCGTATCGCAGGATGACAAAGGGGAAGGGGACACACAAGAAGGGGAAATAGACATTGTCTCTGTGGCGCTGCTTTTCATCCTGCTCTTCTGACATTGCGAGTAACGCGGATGGCGCGGATAAGACCAGATGACGATGGTGCTCACGCGAAAATTGCAGTAAAACAACAAGGAGAGGAGAAACGAGAGTGTCAAAGAGGCGGGTCATTCGTTGCGAACAAAAGCAACGGCTACACTATCTTGATATACCTGTTTCCAGACCGAAGAATCTCGCGCCGCTTCAATCAATCCTTTTTGTGTTTTGGGCGAAAGGAGTAATACCTGCACACCGTAATGGCGCAATTTGGCATCCCAATCGCCTTGCGCTGCGCTAATCTGAAGGTAATCCGCCCAAATTTCACCGGGGTAGAGGTCAAAGCGCGGGTCGGCAAAGACTTGACAATCCGGTCCGCAGGCCCATATCAGATAACTGCTAAAGCCAATATCCGAAAAAATACGGCCGGGCAAACCTTGCTCCTGCAGAAAAGCCACAGCCTCCACCGGCGTCTCGGCAGCGTAAATATCCTGTTTTTCTGGGGATAACGGCCAATACTTTCGCAGCCAGGGCACAGAGGCCAGCGCCAGGAAAAACAAGAGAATAGCAAAGATAATGTTAAAGGCGGGTATCTCCTGCTTTTTCAAGGAAGATTGTTTGGCCAGTCTAACACCCAAACTCTGCAACATGGCAACCAAAAGATGCGCCTGGGTCAGCCCAAACCAGATCACGGCTCGTCCATAGCGCAGTCCCAGCGCCGTAAAAAAGAGCAAAGACAGCCCTTGTGAGAGAGTAAGGCGCAGCCGCGTGACCAACCAGGTGAGCAAAAGGATCGCCAGTAAAGCAAAGAAGATCCTCCCCTCAGGAATACTCAGGGAAGCCGGTTGCCATTCGTAAATGTATTTCTGTACCGATGGGGCTTGCAGTAAATTAAACACATAGAAATACACGCCATAGCCGCGCGGGTTGACCAGTGTGCCCAGCAGCAAAATCATCAACAGCCCCAACGGCGGCAGGATGTGAGCAATTTTCTGCTGGCGCAGGGCATGGAAAGCCGCCTCTGCCAGCCAGAAAGCGGCAAGCATAACTGGGATAAAAAATGTGGCCTGACAATTAACCCACAACACCATCACCACAAATAGTACGACTCCCCACTTCAGGCGCTTTACGCCCGCCCGAAAAGATTCAATTCCCAAAATGGACAGGGCTGCCAGTGGATAGACCAATAACTGAGGGCGGATATTCCAATTGGTGATACCTGCCGCAGCCGCAAACAAAGCACCCGCTGCAGCCAGCCGCCAGTTTCCAGTCTGACGCAGACCCATCCATAAGATTAAGGCATAAGTGAATGTGACAAGGAGGCTGGATACCAGAATGCTCCACGCGGCTCCGCCGATCCGAAACAGGTGATACAGAAGCCACTGGGCCAGCCAGTAATTATAGGCCGAGAGATAAGGTTGACCTTCCCTTGTAAAGGAGAATATATCCAGTGTTGGGATTTGACCGCTCTGTGCTAAAATCCTGCCGTAGGCCAGATGAAACCAGAAGTCATTTGGGCGAATCGGATGCGTATTGACAAACACAAAAACTCCAGCCAACACCACAAGCGCCCATAAATGTTCCGTTTTCAGTTTCCGCGATAGAGTCAGTACATTCGCTCTCATAGACAGATAATACTACCAAAAAAGTGAGACCCTGTTGATGAACAGAGTCTCACTTTTCTATATTCGTGGGCAATTAAGGTGGCAAATTAAGCACCACTCAGTTCGTCGTTGATATCAGTAAAGATCTGAGAGATCGTGGGGCCAAGCAGGCGCAAAGCCACAATAACCACAATGGCAACCAAAACAAGAATCAACGCATACTCAACAAGACCCTGGCCCTTTTCCTTCGGAGCAAACAACATAGCATTTCACCTCCTTTCCGGATTTTGATTTCTTCAAGCGGGTACCTGAAGATAATTGTATTATACGGAAACGGCTAGAAAAAGCAAGCAAGAAAAACCGATTCAGGGTTACAGAAATGTAAAGTCCAAATTTACAATTCTGCAATGTATGCACCTGCTGGAACAGCAAAAAACACTCGTGTGCCCCTGCCCAGGTTGCTGTCCAGTTCAAAGGTGCCGCCCATCATTTCAATTCGCTCACGAATCAGTTTTAACCCCAACCCGCTTTGAGAAGCAGTTTCTAAATCAAAGCCTTTGCCATTATCATCCACGGTAAGTTTGACCTGGTTCTCGCCAACGTCCACATGGACCTTGACCAGCGTTGCCTCACTGTGACGCGCCGCATTCCCAAGCAATTCCTGCAGGGCGCGGAAAATCATCACCTCTAAATAGGGCTCCAGGCGGCGCTCTGCCCCAGAAACGACGACACTGACATCCAGCCCGGACTGTTCTTTGAATGTATCTGCATAACGGCGAATGGTGGGAATCAGTCCCAAATCATCGAGCATCATCGGGCGGAGTTCAAAAATGAAATTGCGCACCTTCTGAAATGTGTTCATTGCCGCCACTTTTAAATTATTCAACTCCTCGCGCGCCTGAGCCGGGTCCACCTCCAAAAGGCGCATGGCAATCTCGGCTTGCAAGATGAAGTTGGAGAGCGCCTGCGCCGGTCCATCATGCATCTGTCGCGAGAGGCGCTGGCGTTCGGCTTCTTGAGCATTGACCAGCATCTCAACAGTCTGCAGGGCGCCTTTGCCTCCACCGCTCCCACCCGAGGTCCGGTCAGAAGTGGAGAAACTCCGCGCCTGCGTAAGGATGGCCTTGAGCCGTTCCAGATGAGATCTGTCACCTTGCAGTTTTTCCAATTGCCCACGCATCAACAGCAGACGCTGCTGTGCATCCATAGCCGAGTCGTAAGCCATGCGCAATTCCTCTATGGTGGCTTTATCGGCCCTTGCCAGCAACTGTTGTAAATGAGAGGTAATTGCTGCATTGCGCTGCGTTAGTTTGTTAACTTCATTTTGGCTTTGCTCAAGCATTAACTTAATCTCACGCAAAGAACGCTCAACATCTTCGAGTTCAGCGTCCAGGTTGAGTTCTGTGCCAGATGGCAGTGCTTCAACAGGCTCAGTAGGCATTGCTGTCACTCCTGTGACTTGAGGGTATTCTCTTGCAATTTGACCCAGCCGCGTTTCAGGGCGTAAACAACCGCTTGAGTCCGGTCTTCCACACCGAACTTGCGTAAAATCGATGTTACGTGGTTTTTGACGGTCTGGTGGCTAATGCCCAGCACAGTCGCAATCTCTTTATTGCTCATGCCGCGCACCACATAAACGAGCACTTCCATTTCGCGGTCGGATAAGGGGTGAAAAGGACTGCCCGGTTCGCTGTAGGGACGGCGGGCAGATTCAATTTGGGTTTCAAGCCAGTGCTTAAAGTCGCTTTGGACAAAAGTCTGCCCGCATACCACATACTTTCCGGCAGCAATCGCGCGGATGGTCTCTGCCAATTGTTTGGGGTCTATGTCTTTAGAGCAGTAAGCAGAGGCACCTGCTAAGGCCGCATGCACCGCCTGCTCATCGTCATCATAACCGGTCAAGAGCAGGATTCTGGTCGGCAGTTTTTCTTGAGTGACCTGATAAGTAATCTGCTGCCCATTCAGGCCGGGCAGGTTCACATCCAAGACGGCCACCTGCGGGCGCAGAGAACGAATCAAGGCTAGGGCACTTTCCCCATCAGACGCCTCTCCCACCACGCGAAAATCTGTCTCCAGGCTCAGGGCTTCTACCACGCCCTGCCGGAAAAGCGGATGGTCATCTACAACTAGAATGGTGATCGTTTCCATCAATCTTCCTGCATTACAGTTTCACCAGCCAAAGTATAGCACAGGTGAGGGGCAGGTAACTTGTTCTTCTCTACAAACTTGTATTCGCGGCTGCTTTGAGGCGGTCAAGCCAGAGACGCGGCGGGCGGACAGCCCACCATTTGAGCCAGTACAAAGCCAGGAGGAGAAACGTCGTCAGAAGAAGCATCAGCCGATATGTGGTGTGTTCCAACGAATTTGAGCGAAAAAGCGCAAGCCAGGGTAAAAGAGTCAAGCCAACCACCCAGAAGCCAATTGACCAGGTAGCAAGGCGAGACCAGCGCCCGGCCGAAACGACCAGCACCAGTAAAGTCGGGAAGGTCAGAAGAGATAAATTGGCAAGTTCAACCGGCAGGCCTAACAAGGGTGTGGCTGCAAGCGTCAGGGCAGAGGTCCAGGCAAAACGTTGCCAGGAAGCGTCACGGCAGGCGGCGCGCCACTCAAGGAACAAAGTTACTATCAGGATACCCGTCAGCCCCCACGCCAGTTTCTGTCCAAGCCCCCGCCACCAGAGGTGAAATATGCTGAAAGTCGAAAAACCTTTCCCGGCCCGCAGATTAGCAACAACCGATTGTAAAAATGGCTGCAACCAAGAGGGCAGGAGAATTGTGGTAATCGCAAACAGGATACCCAAAGTGATGCCAAAAAATGAGAGGAAGCGCCAGCGGCGCTGAGAAAAGGCCCAGATCAAAATGAAAAGAATCAACGGCCCGCCAGCCTCCCATTTGAACGTTGAGAAAGCCAAAAGGATACCTGCAACCTCATCTGACTCATTGCGCAAGGAAAACAAAACCCCGGCAAGAAGCAGACCCAATATCAGAGACACATTGCCATCCAGCAGAGCAATGACATCATATTGCCAGAAGAAAACGAAGAGAAATAACAGGAAGATGGAGACAGGACGCGGACGCCACTCCAATACCCGCAAGTGCAAAATCAGCGTTAAGGCAAGCGAAACTTGCAAAAATAGCATCCACAAAGATAGCGCCACGCCGGCATTTTTGATGGCCGCCGAAAAAGGCAAATAGAGAAGCAAGATATAGAAAGGATATTCCAGCCGGTAAGGATAACCATCCGATGTCAAAGGTGTGCCAAAGACATCACGCCGAATCTGGGCAGCCGGCTCAGGCCGGTATGGGTTTACCGTCTGAAAAACGAAATAGCGCCCTCCAGACCAATACAAGCGAAAATCATCTCCAATGGCTGTGTTAGCAGCCAGACGCAAGTTGACAAAATATAAACTGCCCAAAACGACCAAGATGGCCAAAACGAAGAGGCTGGGAAAGAAAACTGGTCTTGAACGCAATCATCACTCCAATCGCAACACAAATAACCACACCCTGTTGGTTAATCAGAATCCTTGCGCCAGGCAGAGGCCCGCTCGAGGGCAGTTTTTTCTTCGGCTGCCAATTCTACCCGCAGGGAACCGAGATTATCCTCTAATTGTTCAAGGGTACGCGGGCCAATAATGGGGCTGGTAATCACTGGATCGGCCAATAACCAGGCCAGCGCAATTTGCGAAATTGTGGCATCATGCGCACGTGCCAATTCGTCCATCACAGCCAACAAAGCCCAATTCTGTTCCGTAAAGGCATCCTTCAAATCAGCAGCCCGGACGCTGTCGGGTAAGGGTTGATTGCGGCGGTACTTGCCGGTCAGGAATCCGCCTGCCAACGGGCTATAGGGAATCACACCAATTTGATACGTTGCACACACCGCCCGCAGTTCCGCTTCAAATTCAGCACGTACAATCAGATTATAGTGCGGCTGAAGTACATCGAAACGCGCCAATCCAAGCCGGTCGGAAACCCACAAAGCCTGCATGAGTTGCCAGGCCGCATAATTCGAAGCCCCAATGTAGCGCACCTTTCCGGCATGCACCAAATCGTCCAGCGCCCGCAAGGTCTCTTCAATCGGGGTGTCATCATCTGGCCAGTGGGTTTGATACAGGTCAATATAGTCGGTGCCCAAACGACGTAAAGAAGCCTCTACCGCCTGCAGGATGTGAGCGCGCGAGAGACCTTCATCATTCGGGCCATCGCCCATGCGGCCGCGCACTTTGGTGGCAATAATCACACGTTCACGCGGCACGCCAGCCTGCTTCAACCACTTTCCGATGATCGTTTCTGAAACCCCGCCAGGGTTGCCAGGCACCCAACGGGAATAGATATCGGCCGTATCAATAAAGTTGATTCCCGCATCCAGAGCAGCAGACAAGATGCGAAACGAAAGCGCCTCATCTGCCGTCCAACCAAACTGCATCGTCCCCAAACACAGAGGGGAAACTTTTAGACCGGTACGTCCAAGTTTTCGGTACTCCATTACATCACCTCGATATAGATACGTTTATTGATTTTACCTTTAGACTTATAGTCTACCACACGCACCATGCCCACCTCGCTGGTATTCTGGACGTGCGTGCCACCATCGGCCTGCAAGTCCAGCCCAACAATTTCAACGGTACGGACATGGGTAATGCCTTCAGGCAGAAGATTGATTTTTGTTCGAATCAAATCCGGAATTTGGAAGGCCTGCTCCCGAGGAAGAATCTCCACCCGCACGACGCGTCCTTTCTGGACCTCAAGGTTGACCGCGGCTTCGATCTGCCGCACCAAATCCCCGTGCATGCTCTCGAACTCAAAGTCCATGCGGCCCTGGAGGGGTTCCATGTCACCGCCGGTGACCAGCGCGCCGTAATCGCGAAACACCACACCGCATAAGATGTGCAGGGCCGTATGTGTGCGCATCAACGCATAGCGACGCTTCCAATCCAACCGCCCAAGTACCGAAGTCCCAACCTGCGGCAGCGGTGATTCTGGAGCGATGAAATGCCACACATCGGCGCCGCGCTTTTGCACTCTGGTCAGAGGAACGGTTACCTCGTTAAACAAGATCACACCCAGGTCACAGGGTTGACCTCCGCCTCCTGGATAGAAAGCCGTCCGGTTCAGGAGAACGGCATGTTCATCCAGATTAATCGCTGTTACTAACGCTTCGAATTCCCGCAAATAACTATCTGTCTGATAAAGCAATTCTGTCATTACGGCTCTCCCAATTCCCGGTCAGTCAAGCCCACCTCATTGCTGCTTCCCAAGAGGAAGCAACCCCAGATTTTAGAGACAAATGTATTTTAACCTGAGTTCGGGTTAGCGCAAAAACAGCCCGAATAATCACCGCCGAGACGCTGAGAACGCCGAGAAACACAAAAAATTGGGGTTGAAACTCTGCGTCTCGGCAGTGAAATTCTTTATTCCGAACTCGCGTTATTTTAATACAATGTCAACTCAACTGCAAAAACCTTTTCTTACAACAAAGTTTCTTTTCAGCGGGAAAAAGGCGCAGGGGCTAACCTGCCCGGAAGGGACCTATGAGTCCTGCGGCTGGTCGTTCCTTGTTTCTTTGCCCGGCTAAAACATGCTATAGTTAACCTGACTTGAGTAAGGTCTTGAACCACAAAGGACACGAAGTACACAAAGGATTTCCGAAGGGCTCCATTGAGAATCTTGAATTGCAACGCACAATTGTTTGAAAAAACTTCGTGACCTTTGTGCCCTTCGTGGTAAAAAGGGGTTTTGCAGTGGACTCTTATGGATGTCCAATTCAGGAGGATGACCATGTATACTCGCTTTGTCTTGCTGTTT